>PPFU01003168.1_pt1 | contig 62199 bp, 62 predicted proteins | sample 1535991 | NCBI WGS metagenome assembly PPFU01 (sample SAMN04901290, study PRJNA319586) | Hypolithon metagenome, whole genome shotgun sequencing project. | isolation source: Antarctic Hypolithon | place: Antarctica: Miers Valley | collected 2014
TGACGGGCAAGGTGACGGGACGTTTCGAGTTAATCGAGGGTGTAGCTGTGCGTGGTGCCGTGGCGACAGGCTTTCGCGCGCCCTCGCTGGCGCAGTCACATTTCACCTCTATCGCCACCAACTTTATCGGCGGCGTGCCTTTCGAAGTAGGCACGTTCCCGGTGACGAGCCCGGTGGCGCGGGCGCTGGGCGCGCAGGATCTCGAAGCGGAGAAGTCGTTCAACCTCAGCGCGGGCCTCACGCTGCAGCACGAAGTGTTCTCGCTCACGGCGGATGTCTACCAGATCGAGATCACCGACCGCATCACGTTCACGGAGAACTTTACCGGCCCGAACGTGCAGGCGTTTCTCGCTGCGCGTGGCATCAACGCGAATGGCGGCCGCTTTTTCACCAACGCGCTCGACACGCGCACGCGTGGCATCGACATCACCGGGCGCGCGGCGACGACGCTGGGGCAGGGCACGGCGCGCCTCACGCTGGCGGCTAACTTCAACGACACCGACGTGACAAACGCCGTCGCCGATCCGAACAACGCGTTCAACCGGTTTGTCCCCGCTCCGACCGAGCTGCAAAACCTGGGCTTCAACACGCTGGCCGGGCGCAACCGCCTTGCCGACTACGAGGTCGCCCAGCCGGACAGCAAGGTGTCGGCGCAACTCAACTACGATCTGCAGCGCGTCACGTTTATGCTGCGCGGCATCCGCTATGGCGAGGTCACCTCTGTCAACACGGGCGCGCCCGACGCCACGACGGGCATCAACGAGCGCGACCAGACTTACGGTGCCAAGATCATTACGGACATCGAACTGGGCTACCGTGCGCCGCAGGGGTTCACGCTGGCCGTAGGCGCCAACAACCTGCTCGATGTGTACCCGGACAAAGAACTCAAGGTCAACTCGAACACGGGCATCTTCCCGTACAGCGGCTTCTCGCCGTTCGGCTTTTTCGGGCGCTTTGTCTACACCCGCCTCAGCGTGACGCTCTGAGTTTGGGCTGAGTTCAGAATTTTGTAGCACCACGCGGGCCGCCTCCGAGCAAACGGGGGTGGCCCGCTTTCTGTTAATCGGGCTACTGCCGTGATGGCGCTGCCGAAGGCGAGGGGGTAGCGGCTACGTTTTCGTCGATCCGAAGTGCGCTGCCGCCCCACGTCCGGTCCACGTCGAGCGCGCCCTGCCAGATGCGTGCGTACGGGATGCCGACGCTCTCGGGGCGCTTTTCGAGGGTGAAGTCAGCACCACCCGCTATCCAGAACGGCGGCATATCGGAGCGGCCCGCCGCGTGGTAAACTGCCTGTGCAAGGGCAAAAAGCGGATCGGCGTTACGGCGGTGCGCGTACGTGCCCGGGCGGTAGCGCCCGTCGCGCAGCAGCGTTTCGAGCCACGCGCGGTAGTAAACGAGCATCGAGTCCGGCAGCGTCGTGCTGCGCTCGATGTTGAGAAAGACCGTCGTGCTGTCGGCAAAGCCGTCGGCGCGTGCGCGGGCGATGGCATCGGCGCCATCCGCGCGTCCCTGCGCCTCGGTGAGAAGCGTGCGCGAGCAGATGATGGGCGTGCCCGCCGTCGTGTCGGGAGGCGGCGCGCCCTCGAAAACCTGCTGCCCCACGTAGAGCACGGCAAGTCCCCACCCCATGCGGGTGAGCGTTTCGCGCTGGCCCGCCCACGACGTGTCGCGGTGGCAGGGCGCGGGCAGGTAGTAACCAGTCCACACGTACGGCGACGCCACGCGCCACGACTGCATCAGCGCGTCGCCGGGGTACCGCCACGCGTCGAAGCCCGGATAGGCAGATGGAGAGAAAGCGGCGGGGCGGCTGCCCGCGCACCCGGCCAGCAGCGCCGCGCCTGAAAGCAGAACCGCGAGAGAGAGCCTGACCATGTCGAATAAGCGGATAAGGAGCGTGGCGAAAACAGCGGCCTACTCGGCGTATATCATCTTGCGCGTCATGCCGCCATCGACGATGAAGGACGCGCCGGTAACGAAGCCGCTCTCGCCGTAGAGCAGAAAGTGCGTGAGCGCGGCCACGTCCAGCGGCGTGCCGACGCGACCGGCGGGGTGTTGCGCGTGGTCAACCGGGCGGAGCGGCTCGACCTCGCCTGCGTCGTGCTGCCACGCCCGCACGTCTATCCAGCCCGGCAGGACCACGTTGGCACGGACTGCGGGGCCGAGGCTTATCGCCAGCGCCTGCGTGAGCGAGATGAGCCCGCCCTTCGAGGCGCTGTACGCCTCGGTGTCGGCCTCGGCCTGCAGCGCGCGCGTCGAGGCGATGTTGACGATGGCCCCTTTCCGCTTTTTGAGATGCGGGACCGCGTGCTTGGCACACAGAAACGCGCCCGTCAGGTTGGTGGCGAGGGTGCGCTGCCACGTTTCGAGGGCGAGCGTTTCCACCGGCCCGTTTTCCGGCGCGGCGATGCCCGCGTTGTTGACGAGCCCGTCGAGGTGGCCGAACGTGTCAATGGCCGTGGCGATGGCGCGCTGCACGTCGGCTTCGTCGGAGACGTCGCACGCAACAAACTGGACGGGGCCGATCGTCGCCAGCGACAGCAGATCCTCGCCAGCCGCCGCGTCGGTGTCGGCTGCGAGTACGGCGCCGCCCTGTTGCAGCAGGTAGTGCACGAGCGCCCGCCCGATGCCGTTTGCGCCGCCGGTGACGAGTGTTACCTTGCGTTCCATAAAATCTGGCATACGTGCAGTCTCTCTGGTACGTTTATTCCTTTCGGGCGTAACGCCGCAATGCCATCGCCGGCCGGCCTGAAGGATCATTGTAGCGTGGCCGTTGCAGCCGGCTTTCTTTCCCCCTTTCCAGTCTCAGCGTTTATGAACTACACCGCGCTTTTGACCACCGCATTCCTGGCCAGCCTGGTGCTGCCCGCGCGTGCGCAGAATCCTGTTACTCCGCCTATGGCCAAGCCGCAACCCGTCGAGCTCACCACCCACAACGTCACCCGAGTAGACCCGTACTACTGGCTGCGTGAACGCGAAAACCCGGAGGTGATCGCGTACCTCGAAGCCGAGAACGCCTACACCGCTGAGGAGATGGCGCATTTGCAAAAGCTCGAAGGCGGCCTGTTCGATGAGATGGTGGGGCGCATCAAGCAGGATGACGCCTCGGTGCCGTACCTCGACAATGGCTACTGGTACTACTCGCGCTTCGAGGAAGGCGGCGAGTATCCCATCTTTGCCCGCAAAAAAGGCACCCTCGACGCGCCCGAGCAGGTGCTGCTCGACGTGAACACGCTCGCCACCGGCCACTCGTTCTACCAGGTGGGCGGCTTTGCCGTCAGCGAGGACGGACAAATGCTCGCCTTTGCCGCCGACACGATGGGACGGCGCATCTACACGCTCAAGTTCAAAAACCTCGCAACCGGCGAGATCCTGGACGACGAGATCCACCCGACGACGGGCAACGTGGTGTGGGCCAACGACAACAAAACGGTGTTCTACTCGCGCCAGGACCTGGAGACGCTGCGTTCCTACCAGGTGCTCCGCCACACCATCGGCAGCAGTCCAGACAGCGACGTGGTCGTGTTTCAGGAAGATGACGAGCAGTTCTTCTCGTTCGTCAACAAGTCCAAGAGCAGCGAATACCTTTTTATCGGCTCCAACCAGACGCTTTCCAACGAGTGGCGCTACCTCGACGCCGACAACCCGATGGGCACGTGGCAGGTGTTCACTCCGCGCGAGCGCAACCACGAGCATTCCATCGAGCACTTTGGCGACCATTTCTACGTGCTCACCAACCGCGGCGGCGCCACCAACTTCAAGCTGGAAAAGACGCCGGTCTCGGCCACCGGCACCGAAAACTGGGAGACCGTGATTCCGCACCGCGCCGACGTGCTGCTCGAAGCCTTCGAGATCTTCCGCGACTTTCTCGTGCTCGACGAGCGCGCGCGCGGCCTCACCCAACTCCGCATCCGCCCGTGGGACGGCAGCGGCGAGCACTACGTGCCCTTCAGCGACCCGACTTACAGCGCGGGCCTGTCCACCAACCGCGACTTCGACACGAAGGTGCTGCGCTACCGCTATGCCAGCCTCACCACGCCGACCTCCACGTACGACTACAACATGGAGACGCACGAGCAGACGCTGCTCAAGCGCGACGAGGTGCTCGGCGGCTTCTCGCCCGATGATTACGTCTCCGAGCGCGTCTACGCGACGGCCTCCGACGGCACGCAGGTGCCCATCTCGCTCGTCTACCGCAAAGAGCTCAAGATGGATGGCTCCAACCCGCTGTTGCTCTACGGCTACGGCTCGTATGGCAACTCGATAGACGCGGGCTTTTCGAGCGTGCGGCTGAGCCTGCTCGACCGCGGCTTCGTCTATGCCATCGCCCACATCCGGGGCGGGCAGGAGATGGGGCGGCAGTGGTACGAGGGCGGCAAGCTCATGAACAAGATGAACACGTTCACCGACTTTATCGCCGCCGGCGAGCACCTGGCGACGTCGGGGTTTGCCGATAAAGACCGCATCTACGCCATGGGCGGCTCGGCGGGCGGCCTGCTGATGGGCGCGGTCATCAACCTGCGCCCCGACCTGTTCCACGGCGTCGTGGCATCCGTGCCGTTCGTGGATGTGGTGACGACCATGCTCGACGACACGATCCCACTTACCACGTTCGAGTACGACGAGTGGGGCAACCCGAACGAGGAGGAAGCCTTCCGCTACATGCTTTCTTACTCGCCCTACGACAACGTGGCGGCGGTCGAGTATCCCAACCTGCTCGTCACCACGGGTCTGCACGACTCGCAGGTGCAGTACTGGGAGCCCGCCAAGTGGGTCGCCAAGATGCGCACCGTCAAGCAGGGCGGCAACAAGCTGCTGCTCAAGACCAACATGGCCGCAGGGCACGGCGGCGCGTCGGGGCGCTTCCAGCGTTTCCGCGAGATCGCGACCGAGTACGCGTTCCTGCTCGACCTCGCGGGCCTGTCGAGCGTGGAGATCATGCCGTCGAGCGAAGGGATGAAATAAGAGTGCTTTCCGTCTGTGCAGAAATCGGGGCGTGGCTGTTGATGGCACGCCCCGATTTTTTATGGCCCCTCTACCGCGAGGTCGCGCAGCAGGGCAGGCAGGTAGGCCGCCACGTATGGGCCGAGCGCCTCCCGCTGTGCCGGGGTGAGGTGCCGGTAGCCGCGCACCGTTTTCTGACACTGCGCCGCGCCGCACCGGCAGGTAAACGGGTCTGCCATGTTCCACTCGGTCGTGTTGTAATCAAACGTCAGTTCGTCGCCCGGCGCGAGGGGATGCAGCGCCACGATAGCGCGCGCCTCCACGTCGATAAAAGTGCTGGGCGCGCAGCTGTGGTTGATGAAACACCACCGGTAGTTTTCGGTGAGACGGTCTTCCGCGACGGCGCGGAGCGGGGGGGCGAGATGTGCGGTTGCCGCCACCTGAATCGAATAGCGCGAGGGATAGACCTGTGTGATACCTCTGAGCTTCATTACGGTACTACCAGCTTCGAATGCGTGCGTGGCGAACAGGCCCCCTAACCCGTCGTCCCACCTGACTTCTACTCCGTCATCCATAGACAGAGCCTCCTGAGTAAATAGAAATGAACCATACGCCTCTCCGGATCTGCATCCTGAGCGATGCCTACGAAAACTCGGCATCGCCCCTCAAACCACACGACCTGCCATGCGATCCACGCCCGTATCTGGCCGGGCACGTCTGCGAGCTGTTTTTTTTGACAAAGGCGACAGCGGTGCGGCAGGTGGTGGAGCTGGCCCGGCAGGGTTTCGACGTTTTCATCAACCTGTGCGACGGCGCGTGGGATGAAGACCGCCCCGGCATCGAGGTGGTGCGGGCGCTGGAGCGCACCGGGCAGGCCTTTACCGGGGCGACGAGCGAGTTCTACGAACCCTCGCGCGAGGCCATGAAGCGGGTCTGCGCCGCCTACAGCATCAAGACGCCCGCCGCCGTCCACGCCCGCGCCGCGCAGGGTGTAGCACGCGCCCACCAGACGCTGCGCTACCCGATGATCGTCAAGCACCCCAGCAGCTACAGCTCGATAGGCCTGACGCGGGCGTCGCGTGTCACCACGGAGGCGGCGCTGCACGAGCAGGCCCGCATCATGATCGACACGTTCGGGAGCGCGCTTATCGAGGAGTTTATCGAAGGGCGCGAGTTTACCGTCCTCGTCGCCGAAAACCCCGACGATCCGCGCTGTCCTACGGCCTACGTGCCGGTCGAGTACCGCTTTCCCGAGGGCGAGATGTTCAAGCATTTCGACATGAAGTGGCTTGCCTATGACGAGATGCAGCCTGTGCCAGTACGCGACGCCTGCCTCGCCGGTACACTTCAAGACATCGGCCGCAAGCTGTTCGTGGGGCTGCACGGCGCGAGCTACGGGCGCTGCGACATCCGCATGGACGCGCAGGGCGCGTTGTTTCTACTGGAAATCAACCCCAACTGCGGCGTCTTTTATCCGCCCGACGCGCCTGGCAGCGCGGACGCGATCCTGATGAACGACCCGGCAGGCCACCGGGGGTTTGTCCGTCAGATCGTGCAGGCGGCCATTGCGCGGCAGGTGCGCAGCCGCCGTCCGTGGGAGGTACGCGCCGACCGGGAGGGGAACTACGGCATGTTCGCCGCCCGGCCGATTGGCGAAGGCGACCTTATCGAGGCCTACGAAAGAGCGCCGCACACGCTCGTAACCCGCCGCCATGTAGAACGATGCTGGCAGCCCCACGAGCAGGCGTGGTTCAGCCGCTACGCGTATCCGCTCACCGACGAGGTGTACGTGATATGGGATCGCAACCCCGAGGCGTGGAAGCCGCTCAACCACAGCTGCGACCCCAGCGCGTGGCTCGACGGGCTCAACGTGGTGGCCCGCCGCCCGATTGCGCCGGACGAGGAGATCACCCTCGATTACGCCACGTTCTGCGGTTCCACCATGGAAGCGTTCAGCTGCACGTGCGGATCGGCGCAGTGCCGGGGCACCATCACCGGAAACGACTTCATGACGCCTATAGTGGAGGCTTATGGCGCGCACGTGTCCGACTATGTACAGAAGCGGCGAGAAGCACAGGTGCCCGTCATTTTGTAACGGTTTCCGCTATCCCGTGGCGCGTCTTCAGCATACGCACCAGTACGTAGCATGCCAGCAGCCACATCAGCGCGAGCGTCCAGCCTCCTATCACGTCGGTGAAGTAATGCACGCCGAGGTAGATGCGGCTCAGGCCCACGCCAAAGGCGAGCAGGAGCAGTAGAACGGTGCCGGGCCACCGGTAGGACGCGCGCGTGGTATGACGCCAGAGCAGGTAGATGCCGCCTATGTACAGGATAAAACCGGTAAACGCGTGACCACTCGGGAAGCTGTACCCGTGCGCCTCGATAATCTGAAGCTCAGGCCGGACGCGTGAGAAAAAGGCCTTGAGCAGGTACACCAGCCCCTCGCCGGGCACGAAAGCCAGCAGCACGAGCAGCGCATCCCACTTCTCGTCGCGTATCCAGAGCACGATGAGCGTGGCGATAATTAGCGGCACTGACACCCAAAAGCCGCCCAGATCCGTGATGAAAATGGCGATAGGCGTGAAGGTGGGCGAAGCAAACAGGCCAGCAGTTTCGTTGGCCCACGCGTCGAAGGCGAACAGGTCGGGCTGGTCGGTCCACCAGTCTATAATCTCGGTAAAAGCCCAGAACGAGGCACCTACGAGCACAAGCGCCAGCGTGAGCCAGAGGCCGTAGGGTTCTCTGGGACTAAAACGCTCGCGGAGAAACGGCCACACTTTTTGCGCCTCAGGCGTCCACCGTGTCAGCAGCGCCCACACGACGATAAGGGTGCACAGGGAAAGGGCAAGCAGAGAAGAGCCGGGCGCGTAGAGTAGAACAGGCATAGGCAGAATTGTGCGAGCCGTGTGATTGCCCGTGTCAGTTGGAAGCCGGCGGGGTACGTGGCGCGGCAACAGGGCGGGAAGTATCGGGTGGCGTGGCTGAAATGACGGTTAGCTGGTCTGCCGGGCGGATTTCCACCACGCCGTTCTGCGTAGCGAGCGTGGCGCGGGCGGCACCGCTGCCGAGCGTGGCATTAAAGGTGGCCCCGGCACCTTTTGGTTCGAGGCGCTGGCTGCGGAAGTCGAGTCCGGTAGCCTGGATGGTGCCGACGGCGGAAGTAGCCTCGATGCGCACGCCTGCGTCCTGCGGTAGCCCCAGCGCCAGCCGCCCGTTCTGCGTGCTAAGGTTGAGGGTGGCGTTTTCAGGCACGCGCGCCATGCTTACGAGCACATCGCCGTTCTGCGCTTCCGCCGACACGTTAGAAGCGGCAGCGGCCACACGGACCTGCCCATTCTGCACCTCTATGACGAGCGGACCCACCACCTCGCGTACCACCACGGTGCCGCTGGCCAGCCTGATCTCGAGCGGCGTGCCATTGGGTACGGTGCCTGCTACGTCAACAGACGTACGCGATTCGTTGCCGGAGGAAATTGTGTAGCGGTACGCCCTGTCGTCGCCTGCCTCGTCTATGCGGATGTCGCCCAGCGCCTTTCGCGCGGCGTCGTTGTCGTCGCCGCGCCCGCGTTTGGTAAAGCGCAGCGAGGCCTGTGCGGTATTGGCACCGCTGAGCATTATCTGGCCGCTGAAGCCTGTCAGCACCAGTGTGCGAGCGCCCGGCACCACGCCGCGCTCTATCACCTCAGTTGTTTCGACGCCGCCCAGCACGAGCGATCCATCTGCATCGCGCCCGATGTCGTCGGAAGACTGGCAGGATCCCAGAGCGGTGCACAGGAGCAGAAAAAAGAGAGCGGTACGCATGGGCGGTGGGTAGTAGAAAGGGGTGGTGCGGAGCAGGCAGACGCGCGAGCAGGCGCAACGTATGGGGAAATAGGTACTGCTTTACATCCCCGCGCCAGGCAGGGGTTTCACCATTATGAGAGTAGTCTATATTCACCACGTAAGTAGCTGGCTGAAAGGGACTATGCACGTGCAGATCCTCACCGGTAAGGGGAAACCCGCGCATAGCTTCAACGACCTGAGATTATTTCTCAGCCTGTGCCGGCTTTATCATCGCGCGGTTTAAGCTCGAAAACAGCGGTGCGTCCGCATCATTCCGCGAATTGCAGCGCGGTTGGAGCACCGGGTATAGCGGCGTCTGTGAGGTAATGCGCTGCGCGAAACCGCAGCGGGTATATAGGGGTGGCGCGGTGCTGGAGAATCTTTAAGAGGACGCTACACCGCATCGCCCATTTTGAGGCTTTGCCGCATGGGAGAGGCATGGCCCTCCTCGTTTTTCAGCTAATAAGGTGCGTGGTCACCAGCACGTCGTAGATAGCGTGCGTCCACGCGGCGATACCGAAGCCGCGCAGCAGAAAGACGCCGTTGAGTGCCAGCCCGAACAGGAAGCGGAACGTGAACGAGGCCAGGGTGAAATCGTCGCCGAGGGCGCCGATGTAATGGACGGCGCTGAAAAGGAGCGCGCCCACGACGGCGGCGATGAGATACGCGGCCTCGCGGCGCTTCAGCACGTACTGCAGCACCCAGAACAACCCGCCCACGAGCAGCACGCGAAAAACCAACTCTTCGTACAGCCCCGCCCCCAGCGACAGCGCTAACTCAGCCAGAAGGGCAGGCGGCATGGGCGTAGCGATGCGGGCAAACAGCATCCCCACTGTTGCCGACACGAGAAAGGCGAGCACAATGGCGTAGGCGAGGCTCTCGGCAAGCATCCACCCGAAATAGTGTGGCCGGATAGCGATAGTGCTATCTGCCTTGCGCCGCTCCCACACGACGAGTGCGCTACCGATCAGCGCCACTACGAGCGTAAGGGCCACCGTGCCCTGCACGCCGAAAAGCGCCAGAAACTGCTTTACCCACACGTCGGCCCCGACGCGCACCTGCATGATCTGCCCTTTGTTGGCTGCCAGAATCAGCACTTCGTAGAGCGCGAGCAGGGGCAGCGAAATCAGCACGCTGTAGGTGAGCGTGCGCGTGAGGTGCACGTAGGCGTCGCGTGCCTGCGGCGGTTTGCCCTGTGCGAGCGCCTGGATCTCTTCGAGTGGGGTCATAACGCGTGCCTACGAGCAGCAGCGGTAAGCGTTGCGAGAAGGGCAGGAGGCGGGGTTAATCGTCTTCCCAGCCCATTTCTGCTTTGAGGAGCGCGTCCTGCAACTCGGCGCGTGCGTGCAGGTCATGCACCCGGGTGGCAGCGGCGATGCCTTCGCGGTAGATGTCGAGGGCCGCGTCCTGCTGCCCAACCCTTTCGAGCAGCTTGCCAAGGTGGTAGTAGGTGCCCACGTAATCCGGCTGGCTGGTGCGCAGCGACTGGTAATACTGCAGTGCGCGCGCATGGTCGCCCTGCCGGGCGTACTCCTGCGCGAGTGCAAAGCAGGTAAAAGCGTCCTCTGGATCGGCGGCGAGAAACCGGAGCAGCGTGTCGATGCGGTTAGTAGCCATGCGCTACCAGCCTCCACCGGCTCCGCCGCCGCCGAAGCCGCCTCCGCCGCCACCAAATCCACCACCGCCGAATCCACCGCCGCCAAAGCCGCCCCCACCACCGCCAAATCCACCGCCGCCCCAGATGATGACCGGCGGGCCGCCAAACGACGACCGGTAGCGGCGTCCGCCGCCGGGCCCGCCACCGCGGTGCCGCAGCGCCCGGAAAACGAAAAAGACGATGATGAACAAGATCAGCAGCGACGCCATGTCCACGCCCTGCGCGTCGGTGCCCCCGGGTACATCTTCAGCCGAGTACTCGCCCTGCGCAGCAAGCATGAGCGCGTCTGTAGCCTCGTTGAGGCCGTTGAAGTAGCGGCCTTCGCGGAAGTTGGGCGTGATGATGTTGCGGATAATGCGCCCGGCAGTAACGTCGGGGATAGCCCCTTCGAGGCCATAGCCCGTGGCGATCTGCACCTTGCGGTCGTCCCGCGAGACGAGCACGACCACGCCGTTGTTGAAATCCGCTTGCCCCACCTGCCACGTCCGCCCGATCTCCAGCGCATAGTCGGCCGGGTCGGCCCCGCCGAGGTCGGGTACGAGCACGACGATAATCTGGTTAGAGGTGCTGTCGGCAAAGCCGCGCAGCTTGACCGACAGCATTTCCTGCTCGGGCTGGGTGAGCATCCCGGCGGTGTCTGTCACCCACTTTCCGGAAGGCGGCGGCACCTGGGGCTGCGCGCAAAGCGGCATCGCCCCCACGAGCAGCAGTAGCACAAGTCCGGAGAGCCGGCAAGCAGAGAGGCGTAGCGTCACGAGAATGCGCTGCTCAGGTGCCGAAGTCCACTTCTGGCGCGTTCTGCGCGCCTTCATCGGCTTGGAAAGGCACGCGCGTGTCAAAGCCCATCAGCCCGGCAAACAGGGCAGCCGGAAAGCGGCGCACGTCGGTATTGTACTGCTGCACCGACGTGTTGTAGTCGCGGCGCGCCACCTGGATACGGTTTTCGGTGCTTTCGAGCTGGGTGAGCAGGTCACGGAACGCCTCGGTTGCGCGCAACTCAGGGTAAGCTTCTACCGTGACGAGCAGGCGTCCGAGAGAGGACGAGAGCTCGCCCTGTGCCTGCTGGAACTGCGCCACCTTTGCAGGGTCGTTGAGATCATCGGCGTTCAGGTTGATGCTCGTTGCGCGTGCGCGCGCGTTTGTGACCGACTCCAGCGTTTCCCGCTCGAAGTTGGCCGTTCCACGCACAGTGTTGACGAGGTTGGGGATAAGATCGGCGCGGCGCTGGTACTGCGACTCGACCTGCGCCCAGGATTTGTTTACCTCTTCCTGCTGGCCGACGAGGGTGTTGTAGGTGCCACAGCCGGCACAACCGGCAAAGCCGACGAGCAGCAGAATGACGACAAGGACAATAGAACCGGTGCTTCGCATTGCGATTTGGAGGTCAGGAGAGAATGGCTCCCGATACGACCCCTTGCCTACCCGGTTTCGGGAATACAAAACAGTTCTGGTGCCGACTCTGCTGTGGTCAGTCGTGCCAGAGGTGGCCTTTCTCTTCAAGCAGCACCTGTAGCACCTTTTCCAGGTCACCATCGAGGCGCGTGAGGACGAGGTTTTCGTTGTCCAGCACGGCCACGAACAGGTTCTCAATGCGGCCGCGGCGCTCGCGGTACATCACCCACACCACCTCTTCGTCTTCGTGAATGCGAGCGGCGGTTTCCCATCCTTTGCCATCAAAGCGGCGGAGACGGGGCAGATCATACGCGGTCAGGTCGAGTGTGCTGCCGCCTTCGAGGCGATACACACCCACCTTGAGCCGCCGCACGTCTTCGAGCATCCGCGAGGCAAGCTGCGCATCGTCATCGCGCACGAGGCCCGTCACCCAGCGGGCAAAGCCCATCATGCCCGGGCCGAAGTTCATCACCACCTCGCGCTCCAGGTGGAGATCCGGGTACTGCCGTTCGATGTCGCGGCGCGTCTGCGCGATCTCGCGGGAGTAGAGGCAGCCGCTCGTGCTGAAGGCGACAAACGAAAGTAGGACGAGCAGTAGCCAGTTGGGGTGAGATTTCGTCATGAGATGAAGGGCTGTAGAGGCGTGTAAAGATGCTGGGCAGGTGGCTGGTATTCCCCACACCCGTGGGCGCAAATTGGTACGTCAGGGGTCAGAAGATCGTGGAGGCACCGTTGGCCACGTTGTGCGCGAGGATCGGCACGAGGATGCTGCCCGTCTTCTCTCTGAACCAGAGTAGTAAGAGCGAAGGGCCGCCGGTAAGCGCGAAGGCGATAGCGTCGAAGGAAACACCCTCATCGCGGTAGAACAGGGAGTGTATCAGGCCGAACGCAATCGTGGACAACACGCCACCCCAACCGATATCGGCACCGAAGATGCGTTTGCGCGCGGTGAATGCCTTGTTTAACGCCAGCAGCAGGACGCCTCGGTAGAAAATCTCCTCTTCGATGCCCGGCATCGTCCACTGGAACAGGACGGTGTCCCAGTCGTCGCGGCCATCGCCGAAGTAGATAGCAGCGATAAAGATGAGCATGGCAATCACGCCGAAAACGATCCACGCTGGGCCAGCACCTCTTTTCTGCCGAAAAGTGATGCCTGATTGCTCCCATCCCAAACGAGGGAGCGCTGCAATACAGAGCATTCCAAGCGTAGCCAGCACTTTCCCGGTCCAGTTCCAGTGGCTGCCAGGAAAAACGTTCGGGATCAACCCGTACAACCGGAGAAGCAGCGCGTCGTGAATCAGGAGTAGCACCAGCGCGACGATCAACCAGCGGGCGTGAAGCGACCTCGGAGCTAGCAGCCCGCAGATAGCGCCGAGCGCAACGACAACTCCTGCCTGCAAACAGATTTCGATGAGGGGGTTTGGCATCCTGTTGCTTCATGTGGCCTATGTATGTTGCGCCTACGTCGGGTGGTGAGACTCCTGCACTACCTCAACCTGCCGTTTGGGACATGCCGAGCGGAGTCGAGGCATCGACGTGATCCTGATCAGCACACGGCCTGACGCCTCGAATGCGCCCCTGCCGGATTCCACTCGGTATAACGTGGAATTGACTGCGACGAGCAGAGACGAAGGGGCAAACGATCTCCTCATTCGACACTCCTCATCAGCGGCGGTTTGCGGTGCGGTTGAGGCCTTTGAGGTCGAAGCGGCTGCCGAGCCGTCCCACCTCTTCGGGATCGATCTCGCCCACGATGTTGATAAAGACGACCTCCTGCTCGCTCGGGTCGATAACGGTCACCATCATGCCCATCACCTTGTCGCCGCGCGTTTGGAGGTACATGTCCACGTCTTCCTCGTCACGCACCCGCACGATGGTATCCCACCCGCGCGCTTCCAGCGTTTTGCCCAGCCCGTTCGAGCGGCTCACGAGGCGTTCGCGCTGTCCGGGCTTGTACCGGAACGTGCGCACCTGGATAGCCTGCAGCTTGCCCAGCATCGCGGCCAGGGTAGGATCTTCATTGCGTGAGGCCGCCGCGGCCATGCGCAGCAGCGCTCCTTTGATGTTGACCTCTACCGTGGGCATCTCGTCAAACCAACTGGCAAAGCTCTCGAGGTCTACGTAGCCTGGGTCGCGCTCGAGCGCGGTCTGGGCGTGGAGGAGAGGGGTGCACGCCAGCAGCAGGGCAGCACACGAAAAGAGAAAGCGGTTCATGGTAGGTCGGGTATATCGGTATCAGAGGTGTTGAGCGCGCGCTGAACAGGGGCGACGACGTGCGGGGCGAGCACACGGTCGCGGACGAGTTCACCCGTTTGCTGGCTCGTGTGGCTGAGGTAGGCGAGCGTCCAGCGCACTTCTTCGAGAGAGGCGGCAACCTCGGCTTCGGTAGGCGGCGTCGCGCGCGGCCACAGCGCCACCGCGACGAGCAGGGTGACGGCCAGCGCAAGGGCAGGCTGCCATACAGGCACGCGCAGCCAGAGCCGCAGGGTATCGCGCACGGATTGGCGCTGGGCCTGTCGCTGCGCCTTTTCGTGGTGGGCGACTGCGCGCATCACACCAGAGGCGAAGTCGGGCGGCGCCGTAGCGGCAGGGGTCGCGCGCAGGGCCAGGCGCAGGTGCCGGGCCGTTTGTGCCGCCCGTGCCCAGGCAGCATCCTCACGGACGGCAGCGGCCACTTGCTCTGCTTCTTCAGGCGGGAGGTCGCCATCAAGCCAGCGCTCGACGCGCTCGTCGGGGTCGCCGGGTGGCAGTGAAAAAGGAAAAAGGTCAGGCGTATGCACGGTTTTTATCGAGGTAAGCAGCGCGCAGCATTTTGCGCGCCCGGTGCAGGTAAACTTTCACAGAGGTCAGCGGCAGGTCGAGCACCTGCCCGATCTCCTCGTAGCTGAGGTCTTGCATTTCTCGCAATACGAGCAGGCTGCGGAACGGCTCTCGCAGCGTGCCGAGGGCAGCATGTATCTGGGCAACGTCGGCGCGGGTTTCTGTCACCTCGTCCGGTAGTGGGCCGAGGGCAGGGGTGGCGTCGGGCTCGGCTTCAGGCACGCACGCCGCCCGTTTGCGCGCACGCAGATGGTCGATAGCGAGGTTGCGCGTAACCCGGAGCAGCCACGCACCGGCTCGCGCTTCTTCCACCGTATCCCTGTGCGTCCACAGCCGGATAAAAGCTTCTTGCGCTACATCTGCCGCCGCCTCTGCATCGCCGGTGAGGTGTTGCGCGAGCCCGTACACCCGGTGCTGATGCTTTTCCACGAGCGCGGCAAAAGGCGCGTGGGGGCGAGTAAGACCGAATCGGGAGGCGAGTGACACCGGCGGGTAAAGGCTGCGACGCTTACAAGACGAGCAGCGCACCCCACGTGTTACAGCCTGAAATAGGAACAAGCAGAAAAACGCGGCCCAGGTCCGGTTGCCGCCACCCGCAATGCGGTTGGTGCAGAAAACAACGCGTTGTCTCAGCCAGTAGTCAGAACGTGACCACTACATCAGCCACCGGACGTGCACTTGTGAGGTAAGCACCTGAATCCAGGCACAGCACAACGACGCCCTTGAACGCGTCTATCCGGTCGAACAGGTAGGTAATGGGGCTGAGAGCATCTTCTTCGCGTTCGTCGGCCTTGGCTTGTTGTTCATTATGCCGGAAAAAGGCGTCGGCATGGTCGAAGCAGAGAATAGATGGAACCTCGCCCGCGCTGTCAAACACCTCGCGCAGGTTGCCCTGTACAGCCATGATCCGCTCGTCGAAAAGCGATTCAAGGTTGACCTGGTGCGTAGACAGCTTTGTGACCGCTTTCATGCGGCCAAGGGCCAGTTGCAGCGCCTCTTCGTCTGCATTCTCGAACAGATAGCAGAGGCCCTTGCCCTCTTCGAGCCTTGCGGGTACCCTGCTGAGCAAGTCGTCAAATTGAGGTGAGTGGGCAGGAACAACAGGAGGCGCAGCCATAGGAAAACCAGCAGGTTAGAAGCGTGATACGAAGGTAGCGCGACAACACGTTGAGGCAGGGTGCCAGCGTGCAACATTGTAGTAGCGCTGTGCGAACCATGCAAGGTGGAACGCATTTACGCTATGCACCGATTTTTCAACGGTTATCTTGTGGCGCGCTCTTTGCCAGTTTTGATAGCCTCTGCCTGCCGCTCTTTTTATGAAATACGCCTTTCGCTACGCACTCCCTGCGCTTCTGCTGCTCATGCTCGGCACCATCGTCGGGATGACGCTCGAATCCCACCGGTCCAACCCGGACGCCCTGCGCCAGCTGCGCAAGCTTGAGGATGCTTTCCTCATCATCAACCAGCAGTACGTGGACGCCGTGAACGCCGACGTGCTGGCCGAGAGCGCTATCGAAGGGATGCTCGAAAAGCTCGACCCCCATTCGTCCTACATCTCGGCTGAGCAGATCAAGGAAGTGCAGGAAGGCTTCCAGGGCTCGTTTGGGGGTGTCGGCATCATGTTCGAAGTACCAGGCGATACCGCCCGTGTCATCACCACCATCGCCAACGGCCCGAGCGAGAAGGCGGGCGTCATGCCCGGCGACCGCATCGTGGGCATTGACGACACGAGCGCGGTGGGCTTTTCCGATGATGACATTCGGCTGCACCTCAAAGGCGACATCGGCACGCAGGTACAGGTGACGGTCGTCCGCCCCGGTCTGGCCGACACACGCACCTTTACCATCACGCGGGGTCGCATTCCCATTTATACCGTAGACAGCGCGTTCATGCTGGATGAGCAGACGGGCTATATCCGCATCAACCACTTTGCGCAGACCACGCACGACGAGTTCCGCGCCAAGATGAAGCAGCTTATGGGGCAGGGGATGCAGCGCCTCGTGCTCGACCTGCGCGACAATCCGGGCGGCGTGATGCGCTCGGCGGTGGGCATGGCCGACGAGATGCTGCGCGCGGGCCAGACCATCGTCTCGACGCGCTCGCGCAACACGCAGTACAACAACACCGACCGCGCCACCTCGGGTGGCATGTTCGAGGATCAGCCTGTTATCGTGCTCGTCAACGAAAACTCGGCCTCGGCGTCGGAAATCGTCTCGGGCGCGCTGCAGGACCACGACCGGGCGCTGCTCGTGGGGCGGCGTACGTTCGGCAAGGGGCTCGTTCAAGCGCAGTTCCCGCTCTCGGACGGCAGCGTGCTCCAGATGACGATCTCGCAGTATTTCACGCCCGCAGGCCGCCTCATCCAGACGCCCTACACCAAGGGTGAGAGCTTTGAAACGTACTACGAGGACAAGTACAAAAGCCTCAACCGCTCGATGTTCAACCCCGCCGATTACATCGAGTCGGTCCCGGACTCGCTCAAGTTCAAGACGGATCACGGACGGACGGTGTTCGGCGGCGGCGGCATCCTGCCCGACTTCATCGTCGTGCCGGACACGATGTCGCTCGTGCTCAGCGTAAACCGCAAGGCGCTCGACTTCCAGTTTGCCCGCGAAGAGTTCGATGCCAACGAGCAGGCGCTCCGGAGCCAATGGGGCGATGACCCGCGCCGCTTTGTGCGCGAATACACCGTCAGTCCCGAGATGTGGCAGAAGTTCAGCACCTTTATACAGGCGGAAGACCGCATCACGCTCACCGACAATGCTGATTCGGTCAACGTTCGTAAGGGGGTACACCTGCAGAGCGATCTGCCCCAGGAACGCGCCGTGCTCGAAGCGCGGATCAAGGGCTACCTGGCGCGCAATCTGTACGGCAGCGAGTACTTCTACCACATCGTCATGCCCACCGATCAGGTGGTGAAAGAGGCGATGGAACTGTGGGGACGCGCTGAGAACCTGGCGCTGCTGACGCGCTAAAGGCTTGGTTCAGATATTTATAAAAAGGGGAGATGAGTACAAGACTCGTCTCCCCTTTTTCTGTTGATCCTCGGTCGCAGCAAGCCCGATGAGCGCTGAACCGAGAGGCGCGCGCCTCGTTTACCCGAGCCCTTTCCGTACCCGCGCATGACGTCTCTGCTCGAAGACAAGCTGGCCCACCTGCCGACCCGGCCTGGCGTGTACCAGCACAAAAACGCCGAGGGCACGGTGATATACGTGGGCAAGGCCAAAAACCTGCGCAACCGCGTCCGGTCGTATTTCCAGGAAAGCCGCCCCCGCGACGGCCGCCTCAAGGCGCTCGTGAGCAAGATCGCCGATGTCGAGATCATCGTGACCGACACCGAGGCCGAGGCGCTCATTCTGGAAAACAACCTCATCAAAAAGCTCAAGCCGCGCTACAACGTAAACCTCAAAGACGACAAGACCTACCCGTGGATCTGCATCAAGAACGAGCGCTTCCCGCGCATCTTTCCCACGCGGCGCGTCATTCGGGACGGCTCTAAATACTTCGGGCCGTACACCGACGTCAAAAACATGAAGCGGGTGCTCGACGCCATCCGCTCTATCTTCAAGCTGCGCACGTGCAGCCTGCCCCTCGCACCGGAGCCCATCGCGGCAGGCCGGTTTCAGGCGTGCCTGGAGTACCACATCAAAAAGTGCGCGGCCCCGTGCATCGGCGAGCAGTCGGAGGCCGATTACAACGAAACCATCGCGCGCATCGAGAAGCTGCTCAACGGCCACACCGCCGAACTCAAGGGCCTGCTCAAAGCCGACATGCAGCGCCTCGCCGAGGCGCACCGCTTCGAGGATGCCGCCGAGCGCCGCGACCAGCTGCGCGCGCTCGACGTGTATGCCGAAAAACAGAAGATGGTGGTGGCCGAAGGGGGCGACCGCGACGTGTTCGCGCTCTGCCTCGAACGCGAGGAGGACGTGGCCTGCGGCGTTTTGTTCAAGATCCGCGAGGGCAAGGTGGTCGGGCGGCAGCACCACTACCTGCGCCGCATCGAAGGGCGCAGCGAGGCCGAACTGATGCAGACGCTGCTGGAGAGCTATTACCTGGAGGCCGCGTTTTTCCCCGACGAGGTGCTGCTCTCGGTAGCGCCCGAAAATCCAGCGGTAATTGAGGCGTTTCTGCGCGAGCACCGGGGCCGCAAGGTCACCCTGCGCGTGCCGGAGCGGGGCGACAAGGCGGCGCTGATGGACATGGCCGAGACGAACGCGAAGCTCCTGCTCGAAGAATGGAAGCTCCAGAAAGCCGAGCGCGACGAGAACCGCGTGCCGCACGCCGTGGAGGCGCTTGGCCGTGACCTGCGCCTGCCTCATCTGCCCCGCCGCATCGAGTGCTTCGACATCTCGCACCTCGGCGGCACAGGCACGGTGGCCTCGTGCGTCGTCTTCGAAAACGGCAAGCCGAAGAAAAGCGAGTACCGCCACTACAAGGTGCGCACCGTCGAGGAAGGCAGGCCCGACGATTTCCAGTCGATGCGCGAGGTGATCGGGCGGCGCTACGCGCGCCTGCTCGAAGAAAACGGCCCGTGGCCCGACCTCGTCGTGATCGACGGCGGCAAGGGGCAGCTTTCAAGCGCCGTCGAGGCGCTCAAGGCGGCCGAGGTGTACGGCAAGTTTCCGGTCGTCGGGCTGGCAAAGCGGCTCGAGGAGGTGTTTTTCCCCGGCGACACCGAGAGCGTGCTCATCCCCAAGACGAGCGCGAGCCTCCAGCTTTTGCAGCGCGTGCGCAACGAGGCACACCGTTTCGCGGTGACGTTCCAGCGCAAGCAGCGCCAGCTCAAGACGCTCAACACCGAACTGCTCGACATCTCCGGCGTCGGCGCAGCCACGGCGCGTAAGCTGCTGCGCCACTTCAGCTCGGTCAAGCGCGTCCGCGAGGCCGATGAAACCGCCATCGCCGAGATTGCAGGCAAAGCCGCCGCCCGCCGCATCCGGCAGCATTTCGATGGGACGGTGGTTGAAGGGTGATCTTTGTGATTTTCCGCATAGCCAAGTTTCCGTACACCATGCAAGACAGTGACCTGCACCCTGTGATTTGATCCAGTGGCTATGTTAGGCGCACCAAGCACGAAGCCATCGAGAATGGGACTTTTGTTGGGGGAGGTGAAGCTTATTCCAGCGACGTGTCGCGGGCATGTTGAAGAGGCCACTGTTCAGGAGGCACGAATCGAGGAGCGACGTTCTCAGATAAAGTCCCGCTTGCGCCTGTCAACAGTGCAGCATATCGTGCCATCCCACACGCTGCCACCGCGGTAGTGGCTGGCGCTTGAAGATGTCCATCGGCTCAACCCCTTCATCGTGCGCTGCGGCGGCGTACCTCCTGCGTCACGACCACAATTAGCGTCAGCACCGTTACGGGAAGCACAAAATAGCCCATCACCGCGGTGAAGCTCGGAAGCGCATCGTGCTGTGAGGCCGCCAGCACGAGGTAGAGCGTGTACGCTGCATAATAGAGCAGCAGCAGCATGCCCTCCAGGCGGCTGATCTCGCCCCGCGTGAAAAAGATCGGCAGGCAAGCGAAGGCGACAGCGATCATGATCGGTAGGTCGAAGCCCACGATGGAAGGAGCCACCGCGATGCCGGCCGGTGCGATGATGCTGCTGAGCCCGAGCACGCCCATGATATTGAAGATGTTACTGCCGACGACGTTGCCGACGGCGATGTCGCGTTCTCCTCGGATGGCAGCGAGGATTGAAGTGACCACCTCCGGCAGCGACGTACCTGCCGCCACGATGGTGAGCCCAATGATGAGCTCACTTACACCGATGTATTGCGCAAACGCAATGGCACTTTCGACGAGCCAGCGCGAGCCTACGACGAGCAGCAGCAGCCCTATCACCACGAGAACAACGTTGAGGCCCGTCCGCTTGGCCGTTTCCTGGGGCGCTGCGTATTCGCGGGCATACTCGTCCTGCACAGAGGCGCTCTCCTTGCGGCTCATGCGGATGAGAAACAAGACGTAACCGATCAGTCCTGCAAACAAGAGAATTCCGTCATAGTGGCCCAGATTACCGTCAAGCGAGAGCACGAGCACGAGCCCAGATAGCACGATCATGAGCGGCACGTCCAGGCGCACCAACTGCTGTGCAACGGTGAGCGGCACGATGATGGCTGAAATACCGAGGATGAAGAGGACGTTGAAGATGTTGCTGCCGACGACGTTACCAAGCGCAATGTTTGCCTGCCCGTCGAGCGATGCTTTTATGCTCACCGCTAGCTCCGGCGCGCTTGTCCCGAAAGCCACGACTGTAAGGCCAATCACGAGTGGGGAAATGCCAATGGCAGTGGCCAAGCGGGACGCACCGCGAACGAGCGCTTCTGCCCCTACAACGAGAAAAACGAGGCCAAGGACAAAGTAAAAAATCACCATTGGGGCGAGAAATAGGAGTGAAGGGAAGCGGCAATCTCAGGCGATACGGCGCCACGTTACGTCGCTAACCCAGGGCGTGCAAGCGGCTGAACACAGGGACAGGCTATGTAGTAGTAGATCGCCTGCGGCATGTAGAGGCAACGACGCGAGACACCAGCCACACATCCGGCCAGGCTCACGATCACCACCTCGGCGCCAGGTGCAACGACGGCTGCTCACTACACCTTAGCCCGCTGTCTCATCCAAGGGGCTCAGTTCACCAGCAGACAGCTCCAGGTTGCTGAAAGGTGACGCGTGGCTAACGATGGCTGAATTGTGGGAAGCGATTGAAAAGTATTGGGCCAAGTTGAAACGGCTGTGTTGAGCAGCCTGTAAGGCACCTTATCGACGCACTTTCCTTACTAAACTGATATGAGACGATTGCCCATCCCCCTTTTTGCCGCGCTGCTTGCTTTCCTGTTTATCAGCGCGTGTAATCCCGATGCCGACATCCAGCCGGCAGACGACAACATGTACGCTGAAACAGATGACTACGACGCCTGGGACACAGACCGCAATGGCTTTCTCGCCACCAATGAGTACGGCGAGGCCGTCAACGGACTCGGCTATTACAACAATTGGGACGCTGACCGCGATGGCTTCCTGAATACCGATGAGTTCAACGCGCGGCGGGATTACACCGGCTTTTTCGACCGGTGGGACACCGACGCCGACAGCAGGCTCTCGCAGGATGAGTACAACGCCGGACTCAACGAGGTCGGCCTCTACAATGACTGGAGCAGCTATTATCCCACCTGGGATACCGATCGTGACGGATACCTGCTCGACCGCGAGTTCCACGACGGCCTTTTCCGCGAATGGGATGCTGACCAGGATAACCTCCTCTCAAGTAACGAGGTCTATGGTGGCCTTTATAACACGTGGGACTACAACCGCGACGGCATGCTCGACCGCACCGAGTACGAGCGGGGCCGTGGCTACTGGAATGTAGACTGATCGCCGGTAACACAGCGTAAACCAAAGGGGAGTGGCTTTTGAGTCGCTCCCCTTTTTTGTATCTGCCTCGAGTCTGTCTATGAAGGCGAGAACGAGCAGCGGGTGTGAGCTTCAAGGCGCGCGAAGTCTTGATCCCGCCCCGCGGGGCCGCGCAGAGCCTGCCCCATCGCAGGACGGGGACGATGCAGCACAACGCAGAAGATGGCGCCCGAAGCCGTTTGCAGCCCCTCATTCACCTTCACAGACAGACTCCTAGACGCGCACGAACGAGGTGCTGTCGTTGAGTACGGCGTAAAGCGCAGGCACGAGTGTAGACACGACCTGACCTTTCGAGACGAACCCCCGCGCGCCTGCTTCTTTGGCTGCCCGAGCATACAGGGCGTCCTGATGGCCCGATACGATGAGCACCCGAACCTGAGGATCGAGTGCTACCAGCGCGCGGGTTAGCTCGATGCCGTTCATGGCAGGAAGCGAGAGGTCGGTTACGACGATATCAACCGGTGTTTCGCGCAGCGCCTCGTACGCTTCTTGCCCCGTCTCGGCTGAGCCGACCACGTTAAAGTCTTCCTCATAGCCGATAAGCGATTCCAGCGCCTCACGCACTACAGGATGGTCTTCGACCAGATAGATGGAATACTGCATAGTGGAAATGGAGAGGTCGCGTGCGTGACGGAGGCTGAGCAGCCTTAAAGAGTACCAGGAGGCAGTTTAGGCCCAGCGTAGCAGCGCTGCTACCTGACCTGCCTCGTCGAGCGCGTCAAAGGTGTCGGCAAACTCGGTGGTCGCGCTCGACAGCGAGGCCAGCTCGACGAGTTCGTTTATAAGGTCGACAGTGAACAGATCGTTTGAGCCGCAGGCCGGGCAGGTTTCAGGCTGATGCGCGTGGATGTTTTCGCAGGATCGGCATCGGACCCCTGCAATCCTGGCATCGCGGGCGACCAGCAGCTTGTGTACACGTCCCACTGCTGCTTCGCGGAGTACGTCTTCCGGGCCTACCGCCGCCGCGCCGCCGCGCATGTACGCGTCGCGGATCGTCTCCCACAGCGCGCGCTCGTCGGCGTGTTCTTCCTCTGTGAAAAGGGCGTACGCCTCGTCCCACACCTGCTCTTCGTTGTCTACGTCTACAGCTTCCTGCCCCACCACCTTGTCGGCAAGATCCGTAGGGAGGGCGTCGCGGATTTCTGCGAGGGCTTCCTGCTGCCCGACGAGCACGATGCGCGCGAAGGGTGTCTGGTCGGCGGCTTCTTTGAGCGCATCGGCCACGCTTGTGGCGTAGCGGTGCAGCTCTTTCTCGCGCCGCCGGGCGTACCGCTTTTGCGACCAGCCTCCTTTTTTGACGCGGTTCTTGACATCGCCGCGCACGCTGCTATCGGCTTCGCTGAGGTCACGCTCTGCAGTGACGACAAAAACCTCGGCCCGTGTGTTGTCGGCCTTGACTACAGCAAACGTCTCATACTCATCGAGCAGTTCGGCAAGCGGCCGGATATACGGCGACGAGTCGAACCACAACAGGTTGGTGTTTAGGTGTTCTACCGAATGCACTTCCACGAAATCGTCGGCCCAGCAGGCAAAAATGCACACGCCGTTTTCTCCGAATGAATGCGCGTCCAGCTTTTCCTGCACGATTCGCTGGTTTTCGTCGAAGTGCTCTTGTTCTTCAGCGGTAAGCAGGGCGCGGACGCGGCTAAAGCGATTTTTGAGCCACGAGCGTCCTGCTTCGTCGCGTAGATAGAGGCTGAGATACGCGCGGTCGGCGCCGTGGCGCTGGGCAAGGGTGCGGAGGTGTTGGGCTGTGATCATGGGGGCGTAAAACTTCGTAGATCAAAAAGATAGCTGTGCTGCACAGGGCAGCGGGGCACCGTACGACACGGTTACAGGCGTGGAACGCACCCCCCGGGTCGTAGTAGAGAGCGCCTATGCGACAGGCCCGTTATATTCTGCGCGGACTCGCTCCGCTGCTGCTTTTGCTGACGATAGGCTTCGGGCCGTCGCTGGCCCAGTGGTGCACGCAGCAGGTTGCCGAGATGCCATGCTGCAAAACGCGCTGCGCGATGCAGTACACGCCGCAGCCCGCGGGCGAGCAGATGCAACTGGCTACGCACGCCGCCACTCCGTGCTGTGCAGTAGCACCGACCACCCCTACCTCGCCTGTTGCGGCTGTAAACGTATTAGCTTCGACGGCAGAGGTGCCGAACGCGCGCGTGCCCATTCAGTCGCTGCTCGTTTTCCGCGCGCCGCCGGCTTTGCAAGCGCCGCGTGATGCGGTGCCGCTACCGCCCCTGCGTCCCCATCTGACGTTCTCGGTGTTGCTGATCTGATCCCACCACCACGGCAGGTAGGCGTGTGCCTGCCCTTTCTCAGTGGTGTCCTGTGTATTTTAGATCAGCTTTATGATAGGTTTACGTGCAGCTATTGCGCTGCTGGCCTGCGTGCTTGCCCTACCAGGCGCGCACGCGCAGGCCCCCGATACAACCTGGCTACGACTCGACAGCTTGCTGGCCGAGGTCGTCACGGCCAATCCAACCCTGCGCGCCGCGCGGCTGGATGCGGCTGCGTTGCAGGCGGTAGGCGCGCAGGTGGGGGCCTTACCCGATCCACGCGCTTCGGCAATGGTGATGCCGGCTTCCGTGATCACTCCGATGGGAGTACAGCGTTCGCGGTGGAGTGTAGAGCAGATGGTGCCGTGGCCGGGCGTGCGGGCATTGCGGATGCGTCAGGCCGACATATTCGCCGATGTGGCGGCACGCGAAGCCGACGCGCTCGCGCTCGACCTCGCGCTGGAAGTCAAGCAGGCGTACTACGCGCTTTACCGCGTCCAGCGTGTGGAAGCGCTGGTGCAAACCTTCCAGCAGCGGCTACAGGCATTTGCAGAGGCAGCCGCTATCCGGTACGAAGTAGGCCGTGGCCCGCAGGGCGCTATCTTGCAGATACAGCTTGAAGCGCAGCGCCTCAATGAGCGCCTGCTGATGCTGGAGGCGCAACAGGTTGCCGCGCGCCAGCGGCTGTCGCGGCTTGTCCACCACCCCTTGCCACCGGGCGGTGCCGTCGTTGTAGCGACTCCTGTGCCGGCACCCGTAGAAGCAGCAGCGCTGCAGGCGCTTGCACTGCGCCTGCGGCCCGAAGTGGCGGCCCTCGCGCAGGCAGAAGAAGCAGCCGAAGTCGACATCAGCCTGGCACGCAAGGCATTTTATCCCGATCTCGGGGTCGGACTAACCTACATAGACATGGCCCCGGGCGAAACGGTGCATGGTGGCCCTGCACGCGATGTGGTAGGGGTGTTGCTGTCTGCCACCATTCCCCTGCAGCGGGGGCGTCTCCGCGCACGGCTCGAAGAAACGCGCATCCGCCGCGCGCAGGTAGGCGCGCGTCAGGATGCGCTTCAGACCGAGATAAGCACCCAGCTGGATGAACTGCACCATCATGTGGCGCGCGAGGCAGAGCTGGTGGCACTTTACCGCGACCGCCTTATCCCGCAGGCCAATGCTACTGCCGAGGCGCTGCTGGCAGGCTACACGACCGGGCAGGTGGAATACCTCGCCTTTCTCGACGCTGAGCGCGCGCGCTTCGAGATCCAGGTGGGCTATGAAGAAGCGCTGGCTACCTACCGAGACACAGTAGCCGCGCTCGAACGTGCCCTCGGCCTCTTTTTTCCTCTCGAGAGCGAAGCGTCGCGGCGCCTTTTGCGCGCCGACACGCCCTGACCTGTTCTGCATATGAATCAGCCCTTTTCGCCCACATCCACGCCCGATCCCCACGTACAGCCCCAGGGCCACCCGCGGCGTCCCGGTCTTTATGCGGGCATTGCGCTTGTGCTGCTCATTGTTGCAGCAGGGCTCGCCTGGGCCCTGCTGCGCGGCGAGGATGCTGCCGACGACCCTGCAGCCCGCGTACCCGCTGCCCCTGCGGCCGACGGCGGCCTCGCTACCGCCGACCTCGACGGCGACGGCATCGTGTACCAGTCGGGCATGCACCCGTGGATCGTCCAGGACGCACCTGGACAGTGCCCGGTCTGCGGCATGGATTTGCAGCCGGTGCCTGTTACCGGCGCGGCTCCCGGCATCGTGGAGATAGACCCGGTGACGGTGCAGAACATGGGCGTGCGCACCGCAGTGGTGGAAAGCGAAACGCTGGAGCGCAGCCTCCGCACGACGGGCATGTTCGAGGCCAGCGAGCGGGCGCGCGAGGTGGTCACGCTCAAAATCGGCGGCTGGGTGGAAAAGCTGTACGTGAACGCCGAGGGGGACCGCGTGCGGCAGGGGCAGCCGTTGCTCGCCCTTTACAGCCCCGACCTCGTCGCGACGCAGCAGGAGTACCTGCTCGCGCTGCGCAACCGCACGCTGCTCGGCGGCGGCCCCGATGCAGACCGCGTTGTCGAGGCGGCGCGCACCCGGCTGCGGCTCTACGATATCTCCGCGGCGCAGGTGGAAAAGCTCGAAGCCAGCGGCGAGGTGCAACGCACCCTTGTCCTATATGCACCTGCAAGCGGCACGGTGATAGACAAAATGGTGCTGGAAGGCATGCAGGTCGCGCCCGGACAAGCACTCATGCAGATCGTCAACCTCGGGCAGCTGTGGCTGCAGGTAGATGTGCCGGAGGCCGATCTGTCGTGGGTACGCGTAGGCACGCGCGCCGTGGTATCGCTGCCGGGTGCGACCGGGGCAGAACTCAGAGGCCGGGTAGAGTACATCTACGACTTGCTCGACCCCACGCTGCGCACGGGCAAGGCGCGGGTGGTGGTGCCCAACCCCGGCGGCACGCTCAAGCCCGGCATGTACGCCACGGCCATGCTGTACGGCGCGCCGAGCGAAGCACGTCCCACCGTGCCTTCCGAAGCCCTGATTCGCACGGGCGAGGAAGCCATCGTGGTGCTGGCGCTGGGCGAGGGGCGCTTCCGGCCCCAGCCCGTCAGGCCCGGTGAGGAGTCGGGCGGGCGGGTGCAGATTCTCAGCGGGCTATCCGTGGGCGACGTCGTCGTCACCAGCGCGCAGTTCCTCATCGACTCCGAGGCGCGCCTTGCGGCCTCGGTGGGGGCGATGACGCGGCAAGAAGCTGCTGTTGAGACCGCTCCGCTGGAAGTTGACCACAGCCAGATGAATCACTGACGTGGCTGCCGCCACCCTCAAGACCTTTTCCGACCATGCTCGAACGCCTGATTGAATGGAGCGCGCGCAACAGGCTGCTCGTCACCCTCGTGACACTGCTCGTGGTGGCGCTCGGCGCGTGGGCCACGCTCAACACGCCTGTAGATGCCCTGCCCGACCTGTCCGACGTGCAGGTCATCATCCGGACAGAATACCCGGGGCAGGGGCCGCAGATTGTCGAGGAGCAGGTCACGTACCCGCTTACCTCGGCCCTGCTCTCCGTGCCGTACGCGACGACGGTGCGCGGGTACTCGATGTTTGGCACCAGTTTCGTGTACGTCATCTTCGAGGACGGCACAGACATGTACTGGGCGCGCAGCCGCGTGCTTGAATACCTCAGCCAGATAGGAGAGCGCCTGCCGGAAGGGGCAACGCCTGCGCTCGGCCCCGATGCAACGGGCGTAGGGTGGGTGTACACCTACTCGCTCCGCGACACGACGGGCGCGTACGACCTCGCTCAGCTTCGCTCTATTCAGGATTTTTATCTCAAGTACGAGCTGCAGGCGGTAGAAGGCGTGAGCGAGGTGGCTACGGTAGGCGGTTTTCAGAAGCAATACCAGATTGTCGTCGATCCGCAGAAGATGGCGGCGTACGGCGTCACCATCGGGCAGGTGAAAGAGGCCCTTCAGCGCTCCAACCGCGACGTGGGTGGGCGGCTGCTGGAACTGGGCGAGCGCGAGTTTATCGTGCGCGGCAAAGGCTATCTCAAAGGGATAGACGACATCCGCAACGTCGTCTTGCGCGCTGAAGGCGGCACGCCCGTAACCATCGCGCAGGTGGCGACGGTGGGATTTGGGCCTGAAATCAGGCGCGGCATCGCCGACGTGAACGGCGAGGGCGAGGTGGTCGGTGGGATCGTGGTGATGCGCTTTGGCGAAAACGCGCAGGCAACCATCAAAAGGGTGAAAACGCGGCTGGCCGAGTTGCAATCGGGTCTGCCCGCCGGGGTGACCGTCGTGACCGAGTATGACCGCAGTGGCCTCATCGGTCGCGCCATCGACACGCTCACGGTCAAGATCTGGGAAGAGATGCTGGTGGTTGCGCTTATCGTGCTCGTCTTTCTGCTCCACGCCCGCAGCGCCTTTGTCGCCATCGTAAGCGTGCCCGTCGGCATCCTGACTTCGCTGGGGGTGATGTACCTGCTCGGTATCAACGCCAACATCATGAGCCTGGGCGGCATCGCCATCGCCATCGGGGTGATGGTGGACGCGAGCCTTGTGATGGTCGAGAACGCGCACAAGCACATCGAGCGGGCCGAGGCGCGGGGAGGGGCAAGGCACGGCGGGTCTGGTGCCACATCCGGTGCCCCACCCCGGGGCGTTCGGCTTACCGAAGGAGAGCGGGTGCGCGCCGTTATCGATGCGGCGAAAGAGGTGGGGCCGAGCCTGTTTTTCTCGCTCCTCATCGTCACGGTCAGCTTTCTGCCTGTCTTTACCCTGGAAGGCGTGGAAGGGCGCTTGTTTCGGCCCCTCGCGCTTACGAAGACGTTCGCGATGGCGTCGGCCTCAATCCTGGCTGTCACGCTCGTGCCCGCGCTGATGGTCATCTTCGTGCGCGGCCGCATCCGGCGGGAGGACGAGAACCCCATCGCGCGCTTCTTTATCCGCGCGTACCGTCCGATTATCCGGGGCACGCTCCGGCATCCGGTGGGCGTGCTCGTGGCCGGGTTCAGCCTGCTGCTTTTCACCCTTCTGCCCGTCCAGCGGGCGCTGTTGGGCGCGGTGTACGTGCCGTTTCCGCAGATCGGCAGCGAGTTTATGCCGCCGCTGTGGGAAGGCGACCTGTTGTACATGCCCACTACGCTGCCCGGGGTAAGCCCGCAGCAGGCCAAGGAAATCCTCCAGCGTACCGACCGCATCATCGCGTCGTTTCCCGAAGTGGAGCGCGTCTTTGGCAAGATCGGCCGGGCAGAGACGGCCACCGACCCCGCGCCGCTGTCGATGATCGAGACGACCATCATCCTCAAGCCGGAGCACGAGTGGCGCGACGGGCTGACGCGGCAGGATCTTATTGCCGAGATGAACCGGGCAATCAACTTTCCCGGCCTCACCAACGCGTGGACGATGCCCATCAAAACCCGCATCGACATGCTGGCGACCGGCATTAAAACGCCTGTTGGGGTCAAGATCGCCGGCCCCGATCTGAACGTGCTGGAAAGGCTGGGCCGCGAGGTAGAGGCGGCGGTGCGCACCCTGCCGGGTACGCGGAGCGCGTATGCGGAGCGCGTCATGGGCGGCTCGTTTCTCGACATCGAGGTGGACCGGCTGGCGGCGGCGCGTTACAACCTCACCAGCGGCGACGTGCAGGACGTGATCGAGTCGGCGGTGGGCGGCATGAACGTGACCACGACGGTGGAAGGGCTGGAGCGCTATCCCGTCAACGTGCGCTACCCGCGCGCACTGCGCGACGACCTGCCCGCGCTGCGGCAGGTGCTCGTGCCTGCGCCCGGCGGCGCGCAGATCCCGCTGGGGCAGCTGGCGCAGTTCCGCTTTGCGCAGGGGCCGCCCATGATAAAAAGCGAAAATGCCCGCCCCAACGCGTGGGTGTTTATAGACCTGGAAGAAGAGGCCGACCTGGGATCGTACGTGGCGCGTGCGCGGGCCGCGGTTGGCGAGTCCGTGGTGCTGCCGCCCGGCTACTCGATAAAATGGAGCGGGCAGTACGAGTACCTGGAGCGGGCCAATGCGCGGCTCGCTGTGCTCGTGCCTATCACACTGGCCATCATTTTTCTGCTGCTATTTCTGCATTTCCGCAGTGCCACCGAGGCGCTGCTGCTCATGATTCCGCTGCCCTTTGCCGTGATCGGTGCCGTCTGGTTGATGCTGCTGCTCGGGTTCAACTTTTCCATCGCCGTCGGGGTGGGACTTATTGCGGTGGCGGGCCTGGCCGCCGAAACCGGCGTGGTGATGCACGTGTACCTCGACGAAGCCATCAAACGCTACAAGCGCACAGGGCGGCTGACCTCCGAAAAGGCGTTGAAAAGAGCGCTCGAAGAAGGCGCCGTTGACCGCGTGCGTCCCAAGCTCATGACCGTGTTTACGACCATCATCGGGCTCGTGCCCATCATGTTCGGTACAGAGGCTGGAGCCGAGGTGATGAAGCGCATTGCTACCCCGATGGTGGGCGGACTCGTCACGAGCACCCTCCACACGCTCATCATGATTCCCGCGCTCTATGCCGTGATCTACACGCTCCGCATGCGGCGCGAGGCGGCCCGCACGCCCCTAGTCTCGGAGCCCGCCGACGTTTGATCTGTGCCGACAACCTGCTTTTCCTCTTCTCTTACTGCAACGCAACCACCCACGAAGCCCATGAAAACCACCCTGACGTTCTGCCTCGCTGCCTGCGCCCTTGTCCTCTCCGCCTGCGGCGGCGATGCGCCCGAGCCCGAGGTCACCACCACGACGCCTACGGCCGACATGGCGCTTCCCGAGCGTGCGGTGGCACGCATGGAAAACGGCGTGCAGGTAATAGAGATCACCGCCGGGATGGCAGGTTACGAGCCCGGAACGGTGATGCTTCAGGGGGGCGTGCCTGCCCGGCTCATCTTTACCCGCACCGCAGACGGCGCCTGCAGCAGCCAGGTGAAAGTGCCCGACTATGGCATTCCCGCCACCGATCTGCCTATGAACGAGCCGGTCGCTATCACCTTCACGCCAGACGAAGGTGGTGAGTTTACCTTTGTTTGCGGCATGGACATGCAACGCGGCACCATCGTGGTGCAGTCGTAGAGAGGCAGGAAAGCGGCGCTGCAAGGAATAGCTTTTTTCGGTCGCACTGAGAGGCGCTCACCACGCCCCTTCATAGACACATGCTGAGATGAAACGCGCGGTTTTCGTCGTGATGGGCCTTACAGGCGTGGCAGTGCTGTTCTTGTTCGACCCCTCAGAGGCCGGTTTCTTTCTGCGCTGTCCGCTGCACCTTTTCACCGGTTTGCACTGCCCGGGCTGCGGCGCGCAGCGGGCGCTGCACCTGCTGTTGCACGGTGATGTGATAGGCGCGCTGCGGCAGAATGCCCTGACCGTGGTGAGCCTGCCTTTTCTGGCCTATGCGGGACTGCACGAGCGCGCGGCAGCTTTTACGGGGCGTGCGCGCCCCACTTTCCGGCTCCGCACACGGTGGATCTGGATGCTGGCAGGTGTGGTGGTGCTTTTTTTCATCCTCCGCAACGTGCCCATCGCCCCGTTTACGCTGCTCACGCCCCGGTAATAGAAGCGTCTTCAGGCACCGCCGCCGGCCAGCGTGTTGAGGCCAGCGGCAAGCAATGTCAACCCCCAGACGATCAGTGCAAACAGCCCTATCAGCACCAGCATGAGCAGGGCGAAAACAACCCACACCGCCACCCGGCTCCTGGCACGTGTGCGGGTGGGATCGTCCACGAAAGCTTCGAGCAGGCGCAGATTACGGCGGTTGGCCTTAAACGCAAAGTCGAACAGGTCGCCCAGTAGCGGAATGACACCCACGAGGGCATCGATCGCGATGTTGAGCGCCATGCGAAGCAACACGCTCGGGCCTGCCCCGAGACGCGCGGCGGCGTACATGGCGTAGGCAGAAACTGCGCCTCCTACCGCATCGCCCACGCCCGGGACGAAAAAGCCCAGCAGACCGTCGGCGCCCAGCCGCACCTTGGTGCCGGGGATGCCTACCGCCTCGTCCATCCACCGTGCAATGCGGCGCAGACGGCAGACGTGGGTCAGACGTGACGAAGGGGTAAGGCCGGAGGGAGATTCCATATGCGCGGGAAAGGTGATTTCCGCTAACGGGGCTGCCGTGCCGTATGTTCAGCGCGCTTCACCGTGGCTCCATCTTATTTCTATGCTTAACTACATCTGGGCCGGACTGATCATCTTCAGCCTGGTTTTCGCCATCATCGCCGACGTGCGCGACCTCGCGCGCGATCCGTACCGCAACGACCAGCCTTTGCCGCTGACGGTCGTTTTCCCGGACGGATATGACCTCCAGGCCCGCCACCTGCCTGTTGAGGTGAGGCTCGATACCGCTGCGCTGCGGTCGTTTTACGGGCAGCCTGTCGCCGTTGCTGATGCATATCCCGGCACGCTCGTGCAGACGCGCGAAGGACGGCAGCTCCGCTTTGCCGAAGGCGGCAACCTGCCCGAGCCGCTCAGCACGATCCGCTCTACGACCTCGGCGCGGGATAACGACCTGCGCGGACCGGTTGTCCTACAGGCACAGCAAGGCGACACCACCGCGGCGGCGGCAATCATGTTCGGGCGCGTTCGGTTTGTCAAGATGCGCGCCATCGCGCAGGCCGCGCTCAGCTTTGCCGAGACCGCCGTCACCATCTCGCTCGGCCTTATCGGGGTGATGGCGCTATGGCTGGGACTGCTGCGCATTGCAGACAAAAGCGGCCTAATCAACGCGCTGGTGCGGCTCGTCTACCCCGTCATCCGACCGCTTTTCCCCGGCGTGCCGCGCGACCACCCGGCGCTGGGCGTGATCGTGCTCAACCTGTCGGCCAACATGCTCGGGCTCGGCAACGCCGCCACGCCGCTGGGCATCAAAGCCATGGAAGAGCTTCAAACGCTCAATTCCACCGACGATACAGCCACCGACGACATGGTGATGCTCATGGCGATGAACACGGCAAGCGTGCAGATCGTGCCGCCCGTGCTGCTCGTGGCCATTATGGGCTTGCAGGTTAACCAGCTCTTTTTCTCCATCCTCATCGTCACCACGTTTTCGCTCACCGTCGCCATCGTGACGGCGAAGCTGTTCGGCCGCTTTAAGCGATACCGCGAGACCGCGCCCCGCCTGCGAGCTACGCCTCCTGAATCCTCCACTACGCCGCCAACGGCCTGACCCCCGATTCTACTATGGAAACGTTCCGTGACGTGCTCGACCTCATATCGGTCTTCGTGCTGCCGCTCCTGATCGTGGGCTTTCCCGTGTACGGGCTGCTCAAAAAAGTGCCTGTCTACGAGGAGTTTGTGACGGGTGCCAAAGAAGGCTTCACCATTGCCGTCAACATTATCCCGTACCTCGTCGCCATCTTGTTCGCCATCGGCATGTTTCGGGCCTCGGGCGCGATGGATTTTCTCATCGAAGGGCTGCGGCCCGTCATGGGCTGGATAGGCGTGCCGCCCGAGGTGCTCCCCATGATGATCGTGCGCCCCCTCACCGGCAGCGGCTCGGCGGCCATCGTGCTCGACATGATCAGCCAGTACGGCGAGGACTCTCTGCTCGTCAAGATGGCAGCGACGATGTTCGGCTCTACCGAGACGACGTTCTACGTTATCGCCGTCTATTTCGGCGCGGTGGGCATCAAGAAAACGCGCCACGCCGTGCCGGTAGGCCTTATCGCCGACTTTGCCGCCATGTTGATGGCCGTCTACGTGGTGCGCTGGCTGTTCGGATGAAAAAGCAAGCCCCCGCCGGCAACGTGACCAGCGGGGGCTTTTCTCAGATAGGGCTCAGCGCGCTACTCAGAGTTCGATAACCGAGTTCTCGGAGAAAAAGGGCGTGGGAGCAGAGCTGTCGGCTTCGCCGTCATTCGTCCAGCGGTCGCCGTCGATGAGGTAGCGAAACTCGTAGCGGCCCGGCTTGAGGGAAACCGTTTTTTTCCACTCGCCGGTCTTCTTGTCACGACTCATGGTGTGCTTGGTCTCGCTCCAGTCGTTGAAGTCGCCTACAACAGCCACGCTGTCGTTGGCGGCATCGCCGGGCAGTGCAAACGTGACACTCACGTTTTTGGTCTTGTCGCTTGGCTTCTTGGTGATCATTCTAAGAGGGGGCTATACGGATTGAAAGAGAAACAGTAAAGAAAGAAAGCGCGCATTAGCGCTGTGTTAATGATGCTGTGAGATCCTGCTGTGTTCAAGTGAATTTTCCAGAAGCGCTCCCACCAGACGTGACTGGCCGGTAACATCACAGGGCTTTATCCACCGCATCGAGGCCGAGCGCAATAGTAGTAAGCTGAAGCCGGATGGCAGTTGCCAGATTGAGCGGAGCAACAGGCCACTCCCCACGCGCATCTGAGTCAAGGCGCATTTCAGGTAATGCCGCTTTAAACCTGAGATAGGTGCTGGGTACACCGCAGGGGGCTTCGGGATGAGGAGAGAGCACAAACAGCGGCAACTCGGTGACGAGCGACAGTGGATCGCCACCCAGCGAGCGGACAAATTCCATCGAGCTGTCGCCAAAAAGTGCTGCTGTTTCAGGCTGACCCATTGCGTTGAAATGTGCCCGCATGGCTGCGCCCTCGGGCGTGGTAGTAAAGCCTTTCTCGATATAGAAAAAGCCTTTCTCGCCCATCCGGTTGTGGTCGTGCAGCGGCAGCCCGGCAGCGCGCGCCGCCGTGCGGAACGCCGCGCGCAGACGCTCGGTGCGGCCTGCCCACTGCCGCTCGATGAGTAGCAGCGCGCCCTCAGAAAAGGCCATCCCGTGCAGACTCAGGTGGAGCACGTAGGGCGCGCCTTTGCGAAGGAAACCAGCGAGCGCGCGGTTTTCGGCGCGTATGTCGGGAAAGCCGAACTCGAGGTCGCGGCCCGGCACTTCGCGGGCTACGTACTGCATAAAAGCGCCGATGTCGGGCCATTGTTGTATCCACTTCTGGTTGCGCGCCTCGCCGTCCGGGTTAGTATGGGGGACGATGTGGAAAGTCCAGCGCGCGAGTAGAGTACCATGCTGCTCAGGCTCGGCAAGCACACCCAGGACCAGCGTCCGCAGCGTTTCCGGCCCGACAGGTTCATCGGCGTGGTTGCCTGCGATAAGACTCACGTGCGCCGGGCCATGCCCCATCGTGATCCCTGCAAGGGGGCGGCCCGCTTCACTTTCTCCGATAATGTCAAACCGGGCGAGATGGGGCTGGGCGTGACAGGCGTCGCGAAGGAGGGGGGAAGCGGCGCTGCTGGTGCGGAACTGCGGGGCTTCCGGTACGAGGGCGGCAAGTGGATACATAGAAGCGCGGCTATGTGTCTCTGAATGCAACGGCAAACGATGCGGCACACTGGAGTGCCCACCCCAGCGCCTCGTCTACCTGCTCCAGACTTGGCCCCCGGTCGATCTCATGAATGTTGGTGGTTTCGATGGCACCTGCCCTGAGCAGGGCCTGTCGCAACAGGTGGCCGCCGTTGGCAAAGTGCGTGTACGTACGGTCGCCGAGTGCTACGACGCCAAAAGCGAGGTGCGAAAGGTCAGGAGGCTGCGCGGTGAGTGCTTCGTGGAAAGCCCTCGAACTGTTGGGCAGGTCGCCGTTGCCCGTTGTGCTGGCGCACACGATAACCTGTGACACATGCCCGAGCGCCTCCGTTGCGATAGTGCTCAGGTCGCGCAGGTGCACCTCGAAGCCTACGTCTTCAAGTGTTTCCGCCATCTCCTCGGCAAGCTCGCGGGCGTTGCCAGTTTCCGAGGCCACGAGCAACAGAATATCCGGGTAGGCGGTGCTGAAGTCGAGCACATCGTCGGACATGGCGTTGCAGAGAAGAAAGCAGCAGAGGAAAAGAGCAATGCAAAACGGGGCAGCGATGATCCACGTGGCTTTTTTGCGGAAAGAGGCAAAAAAAATCATGGCAGCATTTAAGTCGGACTGCACAGATGCCGAAAGGAGTAGGGTAACCCGTTTTACTTGCGCTGCCATGACCACGACTTCCTACGCTCCCCCCGTCTCTTCCGTCCACCCTGCTGCGCCGCTCGTGCGTGCGCTGGCTGTAGTGCTGGGCGGCCTTATCGCGTACAAGCTGACGGGCGCGTTGGTAGACGGAGCCGTTAGCATCGACGCAGGCGCACGCGGCATCAGCCGCATGGTGACGCTCACCCACCCGCTCGCGCTGCTGTCGCTTGCACTGAGCATCTACCCCGCAGCCCTTGGCATGTCTATCGTCGGGTTCAAGCCTGAAGTGCTGGCGCGTCCGGGTTTTGTGAAAGCCTCCATCGGATTCGTGGCGCTCACTTTTGTAGCGTTTCTGGTGCTCAACGGGTTTATGCAGGCGTAGAGAGTTTGGGACAGAGGCGGCGCGTTATCTTGCGCGCCTCTCAACACTACTCTCGCATGTATCTCGAAGCCGACAACCGTCCCTGGGGGCGGTGGGAAGAATACCTCAACGAGCCGGGTTACCGTGTCAAGCGCATTGTTGTGCTGCCGGGCAAGCGCCTGTCGCTGCAGAAGCACGAGCACCGGCGCGAGCACTGGGTGATCGTGCAGGGCGAAGGTCTTCTCACGCTCGACGACACGGAGCGGCGTGTAGCGGTGGGCGACGCGCTTTACATCCCGCAGGGCAGCGTGCACCGCATTGAGAACGACCGGGAAGGCTACCTCGTCATTATCGAGACGCAGCTGGGCCTGTGCCTGGAAGACGACATTATCCGGCTCGAGGACGATTTCGGGCGCGCATAACCGCGAGGCGGCTTGCTATGGCGGCGGCAGGGGCGTAACGTGACACTGGTTATGGTGATGAACGGGAGGGGCGGCGTTTCCACGTACCTGCCTACTGCTCTCCATGCGCACCCTGTTCTGCCTTCTGACCCTTTTCCTGCTCCCCACGATCCTCACAGGCCAGACCGCGGGGCTGGAGGTGGCCGTACACTTCGGCTCAGCACAGGCCACGGCACCCTTAGACGGGCGCTTGCTGCTGCTGATCGCGCCTGAAGGCGAGACGGAGCCGCGCTTTCAGGTAGCGCCGGGACCCGCAGGTATTCAGGTGTTCGGGCTCGACGTCGAGGCGATGGCACCGGACGTGCCGGTCGTTTTTGACGGCACTGCGTACGGATACCCGCTCGAAAGCCTGTCCGAGATGCCCGCGGGGATGTACACGGTGCAGGCGGTGCTCAACCGCTATGAACGGTTCAACCTCGCCACGAGCCACACCGTGCTGCTGCCGCCCGACAAGGGCGAAGGGCAGCAGTGGAATCGCAAGCCCGGCAACCTGTACAGCACGCCCCGGCGTGTCCGGATCGATCCTGCTGCAGGAGGCACGCTCACCCTCGCGCTCGACCAGACCATCCCACCCATCGTGCCGCCTGCGGACACGCCGTGGATCAAGCACGTCACGGTTGAGAGTGCGTTGCTGAGCGCGTTCTGGGGCCGCCCCGTCACGCTTGGCGCGCACGTGCTGCTGCCCGCAGGCTTCGACGCCCATCCCGAGGCGCGCTACCCTATCATGATCAACCACGGGCACTTCCCATCGGATTTCGGTGGCTTCCGCACCACGCCACCCGATACCACCGAGCCGTGCGTCTTCAGCGCGCGCTTCGGGGTGGAATGCTATAACCGGGTGGTAGAGCAGGAAGCCTACGACTTTTACAAAACGTGGATATCAGACGGTTTTCCGCGCTTTCTCATCGTCGAGATTCAGCATCCAACGCCTTACTATGACGACTCGTACGCCGTCAACTCGGCCAGCCAGGGGCCGTACGGCGATGCCATTATGCACGAACTCCTGCCCGCCATCGAGGCGCAGTTTCGCGGGCTCGGCGAGGGTTGGGCGCGCTTTACCTACGGCGGCTCGACAGGAGGGTGGGAGGCTTTTGCTGCGCAGGTGTTTTACCCCGACAGCTTCAACGGCGCTTTTATCGCCTGCCCCGACCCGGTAGATTTCCGTGCCTACGAACTTGTCAACATCTACGAGGACGCCAACGCCTACTTCGTGGAAGGGCCTTTCAAGCGGCTCGAACGCCCCGCGCACCGCGACTCGCTCGGGCAGGTCAGCTACTCCGTGTGGGACGAGAACAGGCTGGAGCTGGCGTTGGGTACACAGGGCCGCTCGGGCGGGCAGTGGGACATCTGGCAGGCCACGTACTCGCCCATGGGAGCCGATGGCTACCCGCAACCTATCTGGGACAAAAAGACGGGCGTGATCGACCGCGACGTGGCGCACTACTGGAAAGAACACTACGACCTGCGCCACATTCTCGAGCGCGACTGGGAAACGCTCGGGCCAAAGCTGAGGGGCAAGCTGCACGTTTACGTGGGCGACATGGACAACTACTACCTCAACAACGCCGTCTACTATCTCGAATCGTTTCTCGAAAAAACGACCGATCCGTACTACGCAGGCGTGGTAGCCTACGGCGACCGCGACGAGCACTGCTGGAACGGCGATCCCGACCTGCCCAACGCCATTTCACGGCTGCGCTACCACACGATGTACGTGCCGCGCATCCTGGAACGCATCCGTGAGGCGGCGCCGCCGGGGGCCGACACGACCAGCTGGCGCTACTGAACAGGTGCGCAACCCGGCGAAGGGGGGGCCGTAGCGCGAACGCTTCACCCACCTCTCGCCCATGATCAAGAGCTACCTCCGCAGCGCGCTCCGCAGTTTGCGGAAAGACCGCGTCGTCAGCCTCATCAACGTCGTCGGACTCTCCATTGCGCTCGCGTCGTGTGTAACGGTGTACCTGTTCTTGCAGGTTTACTACACGCTCGACACGCACCATCCGAATGCCGACCGCATCTTCATGGCCGAGCATGTCGCCCTCCGTGACGGCGCGGAGCAGACGGTCGGGAAGGTGCCGATGCCGCTGGGGCCGACGCTTGCCGAGATGCTGCCGCAAATCGAGCGTGCAGTCCGTGTGGCGCGGTCCGGGGCGGACGTGCGCACCGCCGGAGCCGCGTTTGAGGCACGCGTCACGTTTGCGGAGCCGGGCTTTTTCGACGTGTTCAGCTTTCCGTTGCAACGTGGGACGGCAGATCTGTCGCATCCCGGCACGGTCGTGCTGAGCGAGGAAGCTGCCCGGACGTATTTCGGCGAGGCTGATGCCATCGGTCAGCGCCTGACGATCACCTTTGATGAGCGGAGAGCGCAGGCGTTTACCGTGACGGGCGTGGCTGCGCCGTTCCCCGACAACGCGGGCTTCCGGTTCAGTGTCCTGCTGCCCTTCGCCGCGCATCCGGATGCCGCTGCGGCAGACGACTGGCGCGTGCCGGTGGACGCCACGTTTCTGCTGCTGCACAGCCCTGAAGACATCAGCATCGTCGCGGCGCAGACGGCATCGCTCGTGGCCCGCGCCAACGACGCCAGCCCCGACGCGCCCGTCATGCGGTTCGTGTTCGAGAACCTCGCCCGGCCGGGACCGGACGCCTACCGCGTTGTCGCGCGCCCGACCGAAGCGCCGCACCCGGCATTTGCTGCCATCATGGTAGCCCTCGCCCTGCTGATGATGGCGCTGTCGTGCTTCAACTACGTCAACATCGCACTCGGAGGGGCGTCGCGGCGGATCCGGGAGATCGGCGTGCGCAAGGTGCTCGGCGGAACGCGCGCCCACCTCGTGGCTCAGTTCATGCTGGAAAACCTGCTGCTCTGCGCGGGGGCGCTCGTGCTGGGAATCGTCCTGGCGTGGGGCCTGCTCGTGCCCGTATTCAACAGCACCTTCGTCCTCCAGATCGGACTTTCACTTGCCGATGCACCGCTGTGGCTCTTTCTCGCGGTGCTGCTCGCCTGCGTCGGCATCGCGTCCGGCGCGTACCCGGCGTTTTACGTAGCCGCGTTTCAGCCTGCGCGCATTCTCCAGGGCACGGCCCGGCTGGCCGCGCGGCGCGGACTCACCCACAGCCTCATGACGGCGCAGTTCGTCATCGCGTGCATCGCCGTCACCGTAACCGTCCTGCTCGCGCTCAACGGGAGATATCTGGAACGGCAGGCCTGGGGCTACGACCCGGACGGGCTCGTCGTGGTGCGGCTGTCCGATCCGGCGCAGTTCGCGCCGCTGCGAACCGTGGCGGAAAATCAGGCGGCGGTGCAGCAGGTCGCGGGCGCGCAGGATCACGTCGGCGCGTCGATGCGGCCCGTCCTGTTCGCGCTCGACGCCGACGCACCGGGCACGCCGCTCACCCGCCGGGCGTACGCGCTCACCGTCGGGGCAGGCTATGCGGCAACCGTCGGGCTGGAACTCCGGCAGGGTCGGATGCTCGACGACGAGCGCAGCAACGCCGGTGCCGTCGTGGTCAACCAGCGATTCGCGCGCAGAAACGGCCTGACCGATCCGGTCGGGCAGCGGGTGCGGCTGGGAGACGGGCGCGAAGTCGAAATCGTGGGTGTTGTCGCAGACTTTCTCCACGATCCCGTCGTCCGACCCCCGTCGATGATGCTGCAGCGCTCCGAAGACCTGCCGCAGTTCCTGGTCGTCAGAACGCAGGCGGGACGCGAAGCAGGCGTGGAGGCCCGCCTCGAAGCCGAATGGAAACGCCTCTATCCGGATCAGCCGTTCGAGGCGTTCGCGCAGCGCGATACGTTCGAGGACCAGCTCGGCAGCTACGGCAGCATCACCCGTGCCATCGGCGCGCTGGCCGCCCTCGCGCTTCTCATCGCGTGCCTCGGCGTGTTCGGTCTCGCCTCGCAAAATGCGGCTCGCCGGATGAAGGAGATGAGTGTGCGCAAAGTGCTGGGGGCGTCCGTACCGCACCTCGTGTTCATCACCAACCGGGTTTTCCTGGTCATCTTAGCCATCGCTTCGGCCGTGGCAACGGCGCTGGTGGGTGCCGGGCTGGTAGCCCTCGCGCAACTGGAGGAGATGAACCTGATGCCCATCACGCCTGTCCCGTTTGTGCTCGCCTTTGGAGGCGTGCTGCTCGCCGTGGCCGTCGCGGTCGCCGCGCAGTCCTGGCGCATCGCGCAGGCCAACCCTACCGATGCCTTGCGAACCGAGTAGGGGTGCGTGCAGCCGTTATTACACCCGCTTCTCTTCCTCGTCGAGCACGCGGGTGGCGATGCGCTGGGCGAGGGCGGGGGAGTTGCCGTACGCCCGGTTGTTGACGATGAGGTTGAGCATAGCGTCCTCGGCTTCGGCGCGGTAGGTGAGCGCCACGGCATCGAGCACCATCTTGTGCGTCCCTTCCGACTCGGCGAGGGCGGGCACAGGCTTATCGAACGGATAGGCCTGCGCGTACGCGTCGGCGTATTTGGTGCGCAGCGGCGTGAGCAGGCGGCAGATCGCGTTGCCGTCGGCGGCGGTGAGGCGGCCCCCGGTGCGCTGCCACTGCTCGCGAATAGGTGGCAGCCACGTCCAGTGGCTGAACACGAAGCCGAGGCCGGAGGCAGCCAGCCAGTCGAAATACGGCGCGGTGAGCAGATGGGGGGAGCGCAGTTCGAGGTGGGGCTGCACCTCACGTGGGATGCGTGAGAAGAAGACATCCAGCTCTGCCACGTTGTCCTCGGGAGACGGGCTGTCGGCGGCACGGCCGTACTCTTGCTCGAAGATCACCCCGAGCAGCCGTTCGCCAAGCGTTTCCAGCAAAGGCTCGTGGAACTGGCGGCCATACGCATCCGCGTCGAGAAAAGAGGAGTTGTCCCCGTACGTGACGTTGCCGCCGCGCCCCCGGCGCAGGTGGCGCGCAAAGTAGGTCTGTGGCGCCTTGACGATAAAGAGCGCGTCGGGCGGCGCGTGCTCGGCGTACTGCTGCAACACGAACAGGCTGGGCAAGTCTTTGCCTGTTTCCGCGCGCAGCGGGCTGTAGAACGTGAAGTCGAGTTCGAGTACGCCAAAGTGCTCGAAGTAATCGCGCACGCTTTCGACAGGGAGCATCCGCTCTTCAAACGTGCCGCCTTCGAGTTTTTTCTGGCGCGTCTGCACCTGATCCGCCCACGTTTCAGACGGGTAGATCTGGTCGAGCCAGCCGGCGTAGCGATCCGATGCCGTGCCTACGCGCAGGTTGGGGTGTACCTCGCGGAAGTCGTAGGCTTCGACAAGCTGTCGCTGCTCGTTTAAAGGAGCGGTTTCCATCAGATGCGTTCTTCTTCGGCAACAGGTACCGGTTCGGGTACGGGAGCAGAAACGCCGCGGCGGGTGCGGAGGTGCGCCTGCCGCATGCTATGAAGCGAGATAAACGCCCCGAGCGCGATAAAGAGATAAAAGCCCAGCACGCGCCACACCAGCAGCGTCGGCGCCAGAAACACGTCGGGCATGAGCGGCTCGAGAAAAAGGACGTAAAACCCTTCCACCCCTCCAGCACCGCCCGGCGTGGGCAGGATGAGCGAGCCCAGCGTCATGGCAACGCTGCGGACGAGAAACAGCGTTTTCTCCAGCCCGGGGTGCACACTCCAGACGAGGAAAAAGAGCATCAGGTAACGCCCCAGCCACGAGCCCACAGTGATCAGAAACCCGTTGAGGTAGAAGAGGAAGCCCCGCGCGCGCAGGACGGAAGCCCGCTCTGCCAGTTGATGCACGTGGTGGGAGACCTGCTCCTGGTAGCGCTGCAGCCACTTGAGGCGAAACACGTAGCCTACCATCTTTTCAAGCAGTTCGGGACGCCGCAGCAGCGTGTAGGCGAACAACACCGTCCACGCCAGCATGCAGGCAAAATAGACGAGCAGCGACGCCATGCCCCAGAAACCGAGCGTCGTAGGAAAAACAGGCATAAACGGCAGCGCCAGCAAAAGCAGCAGGACGGAGGCGGCCGTCCAGAACTGGTCGAGCAGCATCGAATACAGCAGGATGGCCGTGGCCTCGCCTACGGGTATGCCCCGGTCCTGTGCAACGTAAACGGCGGTAAAGGGCCCGCCCCCGATGGCAGAAGGCGTCACGGCCGAGAAAAACTCCCACGCCAGCTGGCCCCGCAGGCTGTGGGTAAAATCCAGCGTGCCTTCTGAGACGTACTGCAAGCGCCACGCGCCGAAAAGGGTGCGCACGCCAAGCATGAGCAGCGCGAGCGCGAGCAGCCCACCATTAAGGCGCTGCCACATCACCCCGAGCGCGTCAACGTCGAAGTCTGTCAGAAAACCGATCAGCGCGATGGCTGCCGCGCTCAGGGCCACCGACCACGCGAACGTGACCACCAATTTCTTATTGAGCCGTGCCGGCGTCTCCGCTGCAGGAGAAGTAGCTGGATCAGGCATCTCGCACGGTACAGTCAGTTTGGGGCGGGCGACTGTACGGGAGGAGGGGGATTAAGATTCCAGCATATGGGGCCTGCCGGGTGCTGCTGCCACGGTTGTTGCGTCGGGAGAATCGACCCGGGCAAAGACAAAAAAATCGTTGGCATCTACCACCCCCAGTCCGGGCTGACCGCGGTACTGGTTGGACGTCTGCTCTACGAGCTCCCACCCGGCAGCGTGGACGGTGGTCCAGTCGCTGAACTTGCGATGGCGCACATGCGGCGAGATGTCCCACCGCTCCTCGTCGCTCGAATAAATGACCACAAACCGGGTAGCACCGGCAAAGAGGTGGGTCATGTACTGCTCGAAAACCCAGTCCTCGACCAGGTGAAAGATGACATCGAGCGAGAGCGCAACTTCGGCCCGGAAGAGGCCGTGGTTGTCTACAAAGGCATTTGGCGTGTAGCCGTAAAAGCTTTTCGTCTTTTCGGTTGCAAAGCGCTCCTGGCAGAGCTGGATGGCTTTGGACGACACGTCGAGGCCGATGTACGACGGGTACTGCGCCTGCTCAAGCTGGAAGCCGTCGCCACAGCCAAACTCGATCACCGAGCGGACGTTGTGGCGTTCCACGAACGCATTGAGATAATGCGCCTTCCAGTCGCGCAGCCTGCCTTCCGACCCCGGCCCGGAGGTGCCACCCCGGTTGTAGCGCGCTTGCCAGTAGTCGCGAGAGGCGTGCCTTTTTGAACGGACAAAGCGGCCGTAGAAGAGATGAAAAAGAGAGGCGAGACTCACGATCTTTGAGGAATTAAGAACTGCTGCGCATGTATGCCGGGTATTCGCTTGCACCTGCGGGACGTGCAAAATTAAGGCTAAAGTGTAGCGTTGTCACGCATCGTCTGCACAGGCTGTATGCTACCGAGGGGCGCCTTCCTCCTCGGCCACAGCCGACAGCAGTTTCTGGTACGTATCGCGCAGCGCTTCGGGTATGACTTTGACCTGCCCTACGGCGGGCATAAAATTCGTGTCGCCCCGCCAGCGCGGCACAATATGAACGTGCAGGTGGTCGGGAATGCCGGCACCGGCGGCCTCGCCCAGGTTCATGCCCACGTTAAAGCCGTGAGGCGCCAGCGCCCGGCGCAGCCAGCGCATGCAGCTGGCAGTGACGCGGGCTATCTCTACCTGCTCCTCGTCGCTGAGCGCGTCGTAATCCGCTACGGCGCGGTAGGGCACGATCATCAGGTGGCCGTTGTTGTACGGGTAGAGATTGAGCAGTACGAACACGTGCGCGCCCCGCCACAGGATGAGGTTGGCGTCGTCTTCGTTTGCTGCTGCAAGGCGGGCAAATAGCGTCTGCCCTTCTGTTTCAGGGGCACCATCAGATGAGGCGACGTGGTGAGATCGCCACGGGCTCCAGAGCCGCTCCATAACGTGTACGCATTTGTGCCTCCGCAACACGCCGGGCGGCCAAGCCGAGTTTCCATCCCTCCGCGTGGAGCCGACGGCGCGCGCTGCCGTTCGCGCCTGCGCCTTTCCGACTTTCTGTTTTCCTCTCAACGTCACCATGAACACCGAACGCCTCGATGCCATCCGCGAGCGGCACCATGCTGTTACCCAGGAACTGATGCAGCCCGATGTATCCGATAATCTGGTACGCATGGCCGAGCTGGGGCGGGAGCACGCTGAACTGTCGGGCGTGATAGAGGCGATCCAAGCGTGGGAGGCGCTGCGCGACGAGCGGGACGGCCTGATCGAGATGATGCAGGAGGAAGGCGAGCCTGAACTGGCCCGCATGGCCCGCCACGAACTCGAAGGCGTCGAAGCCAGGCTCGAAAAAGCGGAAGACGCGCTCCACCTCTGCCTTATTCCGCAGGATCCTGCCGACGCCCGCGACGCCATCGTGGAAATCCGCGCGGGCACCGGTGGCGACGAGGCGGCGCTGTTCGCGGGCGACCTGTTCCGCCTCTACGAGCGGTTCGCCGAACTTCAGGGGTGGACCATCGAGGTGTTCGACACCTCGCCGGGCACGCAGGGCGGCTTCCGAGAGATCGTCTTTGCCCTGAAGGGCCCCGGGGTTTTTGGCTTGATGAAGTTCGAGAGCGGGGTGCACCGCGTGCAGCGCGTGCCCGCAACAGAGTCGCAGGGCCGCATCCACACATCGGCAGCGTCGGTGGCCGTGCTGCCGGAGGCGCAGGAGGTGGACGTAGACGTCAACCCATCCGACCTGCGCATCGACGTGTACCGGTCGAGCGGGGCAGGCGGGCAGCATGTCAACACGACCGACTCGGCCGTCCGCATCACCCACATTCCGACAGGCGTAGTGGTGACGTGCCAGGACGAGCGCAGCCAGCACAAAAACAAGGACAAGGCGATGCGGCTGTTGCGGTCACGCCTCTACGAAGCTGAACTAGAGCGGCAGCGCCTCGAGCGCGATGCCGTGCGACGCGAGATGGTGTCCACGGGCGACCGGTCGGCCAAAATCCGCACGTACAACTTTCCGCAGGACCGCGTAACGGATCACCGGCTCGAAGGCGACGAGAAAAACTACCCCTTGCGCAGCGTTCTCGCGGGTGAGCTTTTCCCCGTGATCGAAGCGCTGCGGACGCAGGAAAATGCCCACCGGCTGACCGGGTAAGAGCAGCAGGTACAGGCTTTTCACGCTGCCGTGGGAGTGTCCCTGAGCGGGACGCGTACGCGCCATAACACCACTACGCTTGCTATGAAAGACGAAGAAAACCCTGGCAACCGCGCCCCCGATGACGGCCCCAACGTGGGCACCGATCCGATGAGCCTGCCGCAGGAGGGCAAGCACAAAGCCACCGTCCATCTCGATCCTGAAAAGGTCCGCCGCGCCGATAAAGCGCGTGCACGCGACAAAGCGATCGAGGACGAAAAAGAGCGATCGGTGCGCGTCAAGAACGCCTGAAAAGCAGGCGATCAGCGGTAGAGGCTGGCAAGGTATGCAGCCGTTTCTGCGAAAGGGCGAAATGTGCAGCCAAGCTCTTCCACGGCCCGTGCGTTGCTGTACTGGTAAAACGCGGACATGGTGCGGGCGCGCTCGCGCGTGATGAGCGGTGCGCGGCGGGTAAGCATTGCTGTCCACTCGCTCACAGCTCCTGCGGCAAGCGCGAGGCCAGGCGAGAGGACGCGGCGTGGCGGGGACACGCCCAGAGCGCGCGCAATCGTCTGGCAGATGGCTACCCACGACAGGTTCTCGCTGCCCAGAAAATAGCGGCGGCCTGTCTGGCCATGCTGCATGGCGCGCAGATGCCCCGCCGCCACGTCGCGCGCGTCTACTACGTTGGTGCCGCCTGCGGGCATGACCGGCAGCTTTCCATCGCGGATACGTTGCACGATCTGGACGGTGTTCTCGTTTGGACGGCCCGCGCCGAAAATGAGGGCGGGGTTCACAATGACGGCATCAAGCCCCTCGGCGATGCCACGGTGCACCTCTAACTCAGCCAGATACTTGGACTCTGCATAAACAGAATTGAGCTTCGAGGGCGACCAGGTAGCGGTCTCGTCCAGCACCACCTGCTCGGCGTTTGGCGGTCGCCCGAAAGCGGCCATGCTGGACGTGTGGACAAGCCGCCGCACCCCGGCCTGTAATGCGGCGTTGACGACGTGCGCGGTGCCCTGCACGTTTACCTGCATCAGCATGTCCCGCTCGCCGCGCTGCCCCTCGCCCAGCGCGGCGGCTACGTGGTACACCTCGGTTACGCCCTCCATCGCATCAGCAAGAGAGACCGGGTCGGTGACGTCGCCAAAGCAGTGTTCCACGTGCTGCTGCGTATCGCCGAGCAGATCGAGGTGCGAGTGGTGGCGGCGAAGGATGCGGACGCGGTGCTCGCTGGCAACAAGCTGCCTCGTGAGTTCTGAACCCACGAGGCCCGTGGCACCGGTGACGAAAACGAGGGAAGACAAAAGCGTGGTGGGGAAACTGCTGGCAGCGCCCATGATACGGGGAGAAGGGCGGTAGGCGACAGTCTGTGAGGCCTCTTTAACGGCATGCGTTTAACCTCAGCGGCGCGCGTACGAAGGAACCGGGCGGGTGCGTTAGCCTTCCGGACTCATTCATCTGTGCCTGTGCCATGCGAATACCTCTGCTGCTCGTCGGAAGCCTCTTGCTTGCATGGCCCTGCGTGTCGCACGCGCAGGCAGTGCCGGAAGTGCGCATTGCGGCGGTGAAATACGAGGGCGGCGGCGATTGGTACCAGGCGCAGACGCCGCTGCCTACGTTTCTGGCGTATGTGCGGGCCAATACCCTTATCCCCGTTGCAGCGCAGGCCGATGTGGTGGAACTGAGCAGCGACCGGCTTTTTACATACCCGATGCTCATTCTCTCCGGGCATGGCAACTTCCGGTTTACCGCCGAGGAAGTGATCCGGCTGCGGCAGTACCTGGAGCGCGGTGGCTTTCTGCTCATCGACGACGACTACGGTCTCGATCCGTATGTGCGCCGTGAGATGGAGAAGGTTTTCCCCGACCAGCCTTTTGCCGAGCTTCCACATGACCATCCACTTTTCCGGGCGCACTTCACGTTTCTGGACGGCCTGCCGAAAACGCACGAGCACGATGGAAAGCCGCCGCAGGCGTTCGGACTTTTTCACGACGGTCGCCTGAGTGTGCTCTACCTGTACGAATCGAACATCACCGATGGCTGGGAGCCGCCCGATGTACACAACGACCCGCCGCAGGTGCGCGAGGCGGCCCTTCGCATGGGCGTCAACGTGCTTGCCTACGCCCTGACCAACTGAAAGGCGTCAGTCAGCCTCTTCGGAGCGCTCGGGGAGGGTCTCGATCCGCACCTGCCCGATGCGGTGATTTTCGACGGTTTCGACGGTCAGGTGCAGGCCCTCGTAGTCACAGGTGTCGCCCGGCGCCGGGATGCTGCCGGTAACGTGGAGGATCAGCCCGCCCAGCGTGTCGAAGTCGAACGCGTCGGTGTCGAAGCTGATGTCGAGCGCATCGAGGAGGTCGTCGAGGTTGACACGGGCATCGGCCTGGTAGACGCCGTCGGCGATAGCGGTTAAAAGCTCTGGTTCATCCTCGTCGCGTTCGTCCCGGATCTCGCCAACGATTTCCTCGAGCAGGTCTTCGAGCGTTACCAGCCCTGCTGTGCCGCCGTACTCGTCTACCACAATAGCGAGGTGAATATGGCGGCGGCGGAAGTCGTCCATGAGGGCGTCGAGGCGCTTGTTTTCGGGGACGATAAAAGCATCGCGCCGGACAAGGGCGAGGTCGAACGGCGGCGCGTTCTCGTCGAGGAAAGGCAGCACATCTTTGGCGTAGACGACGCCGAGGAGGTTGTCGAGGTGATCGAGGTAAAGCGGAAAGCGCGAGTGGCCGCTCTCGCGGATGGTCTCGATGGTTTCGGCGAGGGTAGCGGTAGCCGAAAGGGCGTATATGTCCACGCGGCTGACCATGATTTCGCGGGCTGTCGTCTCGCCAAAATCCACGACGGCGTGTATAAGGTCGCTTTCCTCTTCGCGCAGCATCCCGGTTTCCTCGCCGATCTCGGCAACGGTGTGCAAGTCGTCAGCGCTGAGCCGGTCGGTAAGGGGGCGTAAACGGGCTTCGTAGCGCTCGGTGAGGCCGGCGAGCGGACGGGTGATAGGACGCAGCAGGGTGCTCAGTAGCGTGAGGGGGCCGGCGGCCCAGGTGCTGAAGGTTTCAGGCTGCCGGGTGGCGACAAGCTTGGGCGTGATCTCGCTGAGCACGAGCAGCACAAACGTGAGCACGACCACCTCGAGGGTGATGGCGAGCGTGGGGCTCCACCCGTAGAAAAGGGCCAGCTGGCGCGTCATCACGGCGGCCAGGATGGCGGCGGTGACGTTGGCGAGCGTGTTGAGGATGAGGATGGTGACAAGCAGCACCCGCGGCTCGCGTAGCAGCGCGAGCACCCGCAGGCTGCGGGCATCGCCTCGGCTGGCAAGCGCCTCGCGCCCTGAACTGCCGAGAGAGAAGAGCGCGACCTCCGAACCGGAGAAAAACGCGGAGGTCATCAGGAGCAGCACGAAAAGGGTGCTCTCGGCAGCAAACGCGGTAGAAAACAGAGGAGCGGCGAGAGGGATCAGCGAAGCAGAATCGGGGTCCAAAGCGGTGAGGGGACATCCCTCGGATGGTGCAACAGGCCGCGCCTTTGGAAGATACAACGCGGGGATGCTTCTCTGAATCGATCCCTCATCTTTCCACTCATGCCTTCGGTTCGTCTGCATTCCGTGCTGGTGCTACTACTGCTCGCGTCGGCGCAGGCGGCCCCTGTAGCCGCGCAGCCCACCTCGCCGTCGCGCTTTGTGCACTGGCTCTACGCCGATGCGGCGGCGCTCGTATTCGACCATGCCGCGCCCAATGCGCCCCGCTATGCTTTGCAGGGCATGCTGCTGCTGGCACCGGTATCGCTGCTCGACAGGCCGGTCGATGATCTCGTTGAAGAAGGCCGTCGCGGTGCGTTTGCGGACTTTGTGCGCTTTACCAACGATTTCGGGGGCCCGGAGGCCACGCTTCCAGTGGTGGGCATTTTTGTTGTTTCGCTGGCTACAGGCGATACGCGGCTACAGGACGCGGCCTTTACCTCGCTCGAATCAATGGTTTATGCCGGGATGCTGGCGTATGGGATCAAGTACGCAGTAGGACGGGTGCGGCCTGAAGCGGCAGAAAGCCCTTACACATTCAAGCCTTTTTCGGGTCATACGGCATTTCCCTCAGGGCACGCGACAACGGCTTTGGCCGTCCTGACGCCGTGGGCGCTTTACTACCCCCACCCGGTAACGTATACGCTCGTGGCGGTAGTGGGTAGCGGAACGGCGTTTTCGCGTATCGCCCGCGAGCGGCACTGGCTTACCGACGTGCTGGGCGGCGCGGGGGTGGGCGTGCTGACGGCGCAGTACCTGACGCGCCGCCACCGGCAGGGTGCGGCAGAGGAGAGTAAAGTGCGCGTCGATGTGGTGCCTATGCCCAATGGCATGAGCCTGCGCGTCGCCTGGTGACCGGGGAGTCAGGCCGTTGCGTGCCTCTGGCGTTAATCCTCCCTTGCCTGCCCTGAGGCATGGGGAAGGGCGAGAGTTGCTGGGCCACTGTTGGGGCAAACACCCCCATCCGCCCCGTATGCGGGACGGGGTGCCCTTCCACTGATGGCGGGACAGGTCTGAATGGGGCGGGTTGCGCTGTCCATACAGCCAGCAGAGGCTCTGCAAAACCCTCCCTATGAGGGAGATGGCGCGCAGCGCCGGAGGGTGTTAGCTCAGAGCATTGTGGAAGCTCAACACCCCCAGTCACTGGGCGACATCCCGTTGATGGCGGAAGGCGCTACAGGGGCGCTTGCTTCGACTGTGTTTCGGCGCTTACCGCACCTCTATCTCGCTCGCAAGCTGGGACAGATAGGCTTCCATGAAACGGGTGCGCCGGGTTGCCTCTGCACGGCCCGCCTCTGTACACATCGTATCGGCGAGTCCGAGTAGCTTGGTGTAGAAATGATCCAGTGCGTAGGCTCTGTCGTCGGGGGTGCGGCGGTGAGGAAAAGGCTCATCCAGATGCGCGAATGTCAGCCCCAGCGCGCCGCCCACCATGAACGCACGGGCGATACCCACCGCGCCCAGCGCATCTAGCCGGTCGGCGTCTTGAACGACGGCTGCTTCAGTGGTCACGGGCGCGATGCCGGCGGAAAAGCTGTGCGCCTCGATGGCATGCGCGATAGCGGGGACAAGACCGGCGGGGTAGCCAACTCTAAGCAGGAAATGGCTGGCCGCGCGGGCGGCGTAGCGAGAAGCCTGCTTGCGGTCGGGCGCATCTTTCGCCGTAACTACGCAGTCGTGGAGCCACGCGGCGGGGGCGACAACAGCCTCGTTTGCCTTTTCCAGACGTGCCAGCGAGGCGGCCAGCGTCACGACGCGCCGGACATGGCCGAGGTCGTGCGCGGCGTCGGGCTGCGCAGGCTGCTCGCGCAGAAAAGCGCGGAAGCGCGGTTCCCAAGCTGACAGATCCACGGTGGTGGCACGTTCTGGCACGTTTCCGCGCACGTCAGCTTCCCGCCTCATGGTTGAGGTACCAGCGCAACGACTGGGTGCCGTGAACGCAGGCGGCGGGAAGGTCCGGGCACGCGTTGCTGTCTTCAAAGACGCGCTTTACAAGGTCACGCTTCTGCGCGCCGGTGACGAGGTAAAGCACGTGCGCGGTGCGGTTGAGAAAGCGCAGCGTGGCCGTGACCCGGTCTTTGACGGGTGAGGCAGGCGGAGAAAGGGTATGCGCGACGAGCCGCTCGTCGTCCATGAAATCATCTCCAGGGAAGAGAGAGGCGGTGTGACCGTCGTCGCCCATGCCCATCACGGCGATGTCCCAGGCGGGCGTGGGGCCGAGCGCAGCATAGATGGTGGTCTCGTACGCGGCCGCCGCCTCATCGGCATTGCCGAGGTGGGTGGGAACAGGGTAGCGGTTGCACGCAGGAATCGGCACGTGGTCGAGCAAGGTCTCGCAGGCCATACGCCAGTTGCTGTTTTCATCGTCTTGGGGCACAAAGCGTTCATCCACCAGAAACACGTGCGTGCGATCCCACGGCAGGCCGGGCATGCGGGCGAGAGCGCGGTACAGGGGAATGGGGGTGCTGCCGCCCGAGAGGGCCAGCGAAAAAGGCTTGCCCGGACTGGAGGCACGCATGAGGTGTGCGATATGCTCGGCGGCAGCTACGGCCGGGTCATCGAAAAGACAGCGTTCAGGCGTCATCGTAGGCGGATTCGTGCATCAGCGCCTGGGCCTCAGGGGGACCCCAGGTGCCGGCGGGATAGGGGTAGACGGTATGGTCGTGCTGCAGGATGGGGTCGTAGAGCTTCCACGATGCTTCGGTCTCGTCGGCATCCACGAACAACGTGCGGTCGCCCTGCGCCACGTCTTCGAGCAGGGTGCGGTAGGCAGAGGGTTTGGGCCCGAAGGCGTCGGCATAATCAAACTCGAGCTTGCGCGTTTCTACGGGAAAGCCGTTTCCAGGGCGTTTTACGTCGAAAAAGAGGGAGAAGCCTTCTTCAGGCGAAAGCGTGATGGTGAGCACATTCGCGCTCAGGCTGCACCGGTCGAAGTCGCGGAAGAGGGAGACTGGCGCGCGCCGGAAGATGATGCGGATGCGGGTAAGCTTACGCGGCATGGCCTTGCCCGTCATGAGCAGGAACGGCACGCCCTGCCAGCGCCAGTTGCCGATTTTGAGGCGCAGCGCCACGAAGGTTTCCGTGTCCGATTCTTCAGCCACGCCTTTGGCATCGCGGTAGGCAGGCACGTCGTCTTTACCGATCTGGCCGGCCGTGTACTGCCCGAGCACCACGTCGTCGCTCTCGACTGGATAGATGCTCCGGAGCACTTTCACCTTCTCGGTTCGGATATCATCGCCTGAAGGCGATGCTGGCGCTTCCATCGCCACGAGGGTGAGCAGCTGCGTCAGGTGGTTTTGCACCATGTCGCGCAGCGCGCCCGCACTGTCGTAGAAGCCTGCGCGTGTGCCTACCGTGAGGCGCTCCGGCACCTGGATCTCGACCCGGGCGATGTGGTCGCGGTTCCAGAGGCGCTCGAAGACGGCGTTGCCGAACCGGAAAACGAGCAGGTTCTGCACCGTCTCTTTGCCGAGAAAATGGTCGATCCGGTACACATGCTGCTCGTTGAAAAACCGGTGGACAAGCTTGTTGAGCGCCTGCGCCGAGGCGAGATCGTGGCCGAAAGGCTTTTCGATGACCACGCGTGACCAGCCCTGCTCGTTGTGGCACAAACCCGCCTCGTCAATCTTGATGAGGGTGTCATCAAAAACAGCAGGCGGTAGGGCAAGGTATAAAAGGCGGTTTGAGCCGAGTTCGTGCGCTTCGGCGAGGGCGTCGGCACGCTCGCGCACCCGCATGTAGTCCGACGCGTCCTGGTCACCGAGGCTCTGGTAGAATAGGTGCTTTTTTGCCCACTGCTGCGCCGCGCGCTTTTTGACGCCGGAGAGTTCGACGATGCCGTCAACAGCCTCGCGGCGGAAGGACTCGTCGTCATGGGCAGAGCGGGCCACGCCGAGCACCACGAACCGGTTTTGGGCATGCGGCTGCTGCGCAATCTCGACGAGTGCAGGCAGGACGAGCCGCTTGGCAAGGTCGCCCGTTGCGCCGAAGAGGATGAAAACGTGGCTGTCGAACTTTTTCACGATACGTCCTCCGGTGGCGCGATGTGGCCCCCTTCGAGGACAGAGTCGGGGAGGGTATCCTTGGCCTTTACTTTCATCACCGCATGACCGCCAAACTGGTTGCGCAGGGCAGCCAGCAGCCTGTCGGTAAACGAATTGTCGAGCCGCGAACGGATGCGTTCCATGAGGGCCAGCGTGATGACAGGTGCCGGCACGTCCAGGTCGATGCTTTCGAAAACGGTCCAGCGACCCTCTCCTGAGTCCTGCACAAACGGTGCGATGCCGCTCAAATCCGGGTTGTGCTCGAGCGCGCGGCTGCACAGGTCGAGCAGCCACGAGCGGACCACAGAGCCCGAGCGCCATATTTCGGCTATCTGGTGGAGGTCAAACTCGAATTCGTGTTTGGCTTCGAGAATGTGGAATCCCTCGGCATAGGCCTGCATCAGCCCGTACTCGATGCCGTTGTGCACCATTTTGGTAAAGTGGCCTGCCCCATTCGGGCCGACGTGCCCCCAGCCTTCGTCGGCAGCGGGGGCGAGCGTTTCGAAGATGGGCCGCAGGTGCTCGACCGGCGCTTTCTCACCGCCGATCATCATGCTGTAGCCTTCTTTGAGGCCCCAGATGCCGCCGCTCGTGCCCACGTCTACAAAGGAAAGGTGCTGCGCGGCCAGCGTCTCGGCGCGGCGCATAGAATCCTTGTAGCGGCTGTTGCCGCCGTCGATGACAATGTCGCCAGGCTCCAGTAGCGCTGATACGTTCTGGATCACGTTCTCGGTCGGGTTGCCGGCGGGCACCATCACCCAGACGGCGCGCGGGGCGTCGAGTTTGGCTACGAAGTCTTCGAGCGACTGGGCGCCCTGCCCCCCCTGTGCTTCAAGCTCGCGGACATTGTCTTCTGCCAGGTCGTAGCCGACGACGGTATGACCGCCTTCGGTAAGGCGCCGCCCCATGTTGAGGCCCATTTTTCCGAGGCCGATGATTCCGAGTTGCATGAATTTCGGGGGTTGTGTACACGTGGTAAGAGAAGGTAGGCGGCAGAAACGCGCCGCGCGTCCCGTGTCTCTCACGATCCTGGAAAGAGTGGAACGGTCTGCTCGGGAGGGCGGGCTTGCTGGCTGCATTGCAATTCAACCAGCCCTGTCTTCGGGCCGGAACCGTGAGGTCCGCTACCGTGCCCGCAATGTGCCAAGCCCACCATCTACGCCGATAACCTGACCGGTAACCCACGAACTGCGGGTGCTATCAAGCAGCCAGTCGATAGCGTGGGCAACATCATCGGGCTGCCCCACGCGGCCCAGCGCGTGCATCGCCGCCGACTGCTGACGGCTTGCTTCGGAGGCCAGCAGCCTGGCAGAGAGTCCGGTTTCCACGAGCCCCGGCGCGACGCAGTTGACGCGTACGCCGCGGTTGCTGTACGTGGCGGCCGCCGAGAGGGTCAGCCCGATGATGCCCGCTTTTGCCGCGGCAATGGCTTCGTGATTCACCAGCCCGATGCGGGCCACGGCTGACGAGGCCAGCACGATGGCACCCCCTCTTTTCATCATTGCACGCGCGGCGGCGCGCACCAGGTAAAACGCCGCGTGCAGGTTAACAGACAGCGTCGCGTCAAACTCCTCTGGTGAGGTGAGGTGGGCAGGCTTGAGGAGGATAGAGCCGGTAAGGCAGGCAGCCCCGTCGAGGCGGCCATAGGTGTCAATCGTTTGCTGAACGGCTTGCTGTACCGCTTCGGCGTTGGTAGCGTCGAGGGGGAGGGCAAGGCCGCTTACCGTGTCTGCAAGGGCGGAAAGAGGCGCAGGTGTGCGGGCGGAAAGGGCGAGGCGGGCACCGCGTGCGTGCAGTGTTTTGACGAGGGCCGTGCCAATGCCGCCGGTGGCACCGAGGATGAGATAAACGGGGGTGTCGGGCACGTGGGTAGAAAGCAGGCTGATGAAAAGCTGAAAACAAGTCAGAAGGCTGTGTTACACGGCACAGCGGATAGAGAAGTGCCAACAAAAAAGGCCGGAAGTGACGAGCACCTCCGGCCTTTTAAAGCATTGCCGCTTTTTGCCTTACATGTCTGTGTTAGGCATAAGGACGGTATCGATCACGTGGATGACGCCGTTAGAGGCGTCGAAGTCGGTACCGGTAACGGTGGCCGAGTTCCCCAGCATGACGGTTCCGTTGGTAGCAGAGACTGGAATCATGCCGCCCTGGAGCGTCGTGATGTTGGTCATGCCAGTCACATCAGCAGCCATCACCTCGCCACTGGCGACGTGGTAGAGCAGGATCGCGCGGAGCTGCTCCTGGTTTTTGGGCAGCAGGAGCGAGTCTACCTGCGAGCCAAGCTTGGCGAACGCGGCATTTGTGGGTGCAAAGACGGTGAAAGGACCATCGTCTTGCAGTGCGTTGACGAGATCGGCCGCCTGAAGCGCGGTGACGAGCGTCGAGAATTGATCGTCGCTCTGGGCAACGTCAACGATCGTGTTCGTCATCATGGTGGTGTCGGCAACGACCACGTCCGTGGTAGTGGTATCGGTTTCGCATGCCGTCAGACCAAGGCAAAGGAGAAGCGAAAGAGAAACGAGTGTGTTTTTCATGGGTGTTTGTTCAGAGTAGGTAAGCAGTGCGGGACGTACCCGCGTATCAAGCCTGTATAATACGTGATTTAGATAACCCGTGACGTTACGTTCAGGGGAGATTGGGTGCATTCTAATTAAGAATTAACCAAGGAACGAAGGTTGTTCAAATAAACTGTGCTGCCAGAAACAAACGATAAAGCGTGCTGCAATACGCAGCCTTGGGGGTACATAAAGCAGATTCCTCTGAGGTATACGCGCGGTGGTGGACATGGCGGGCCCCTCATGGCGCGTCACGACTACGACTACAGGTGGGAGCAGGCGAGCCGGGGACACGCAGGCGCGCTGCTTTTGAACGAGCGCAGCACGGGGCGCGAGGTGGACAGCGAGGCAGAACTGCTCTGTACGCGCGGTACCTCGGCCTGCCCATCCGTTGTAAACGTACTCAGCTTCAGAGATAAATCAAGGCAAGGCCACAATGCATCTTACGTGCATCAGGCCCATGTTCAGGCTACCATCGCGGAAGCCTCAGCGCCGAAAATAGCGGTCAGGTCGGGTGCGCCGAACGAGGTGCCTACCGATAGTGCGGCAGCAAGCATGGGGGCATCTGGCGGTACGGTGCGGGTTTTACCGGCCACCTCGGCAAACGGGATGCTCATCAGCCGCCCTCCGTTTATAGTGACCATGCGCCCGTACTGACCCTGGGCTACCATCGAGGCCGCATACGCGCCGAAGGCGGTGCCAAGGTTGCGGTCGTAGGCATTGGGAGAGCCTCCGCGTTGCATGTGTCCCAGAATAGTGGTGCGGATCTCGCTGCGTACGTGGTGCTGGAGGGCGTCTTCAATGACGCGGCTGATACCGCCAAGGCGGACGGGGTCGGGACTGTCTGCTACCTGCTGGCGTACCACCATCTCGCCGTCGCGGAAGCGTGCGCCTTCAGCCACACAGATGAGCGTAAAGCGCTGCCCGCCCACCTCGCGCTCGCGGCACACCCGGATCACCTCTTCAAGCGAGAATGGAATCTCCGGAATCAGGATCACGTCTGCACCACCGGCCACGCCGGCATAAAGCGCAATCCACCCGGCATACCGCCCCATCGTCTCCAGAATCATCACCCGGTGGTGGCTCTGTGCGGTCGTGTGGAGGCGGTCGAGGGCTTCGGTTGCGATGGCCGTAGCTGTCGAGAAGCCAAACGTACGGTCGGTTCCGATAAGGTCGTTGTCGATGGTTTTGGGCACGCCGACGAGGTTGAGCCCGCGCTCGCGCAGCCCGTTGGCAATGGTCATGGTGCCGTCACCGCCAATCACCACGATGGCGTCGAGCGAGAGGGTGCGGGCGCAGTACTTGACCACTTCAGGCGAGACGTCGGCCCCACCGCGCTTGAAGTATTTGAATGGATTGGCCTTGTTGCTCGTGCCCAGAATAGTGCCGCCCCGGGTCAGAATGCCCGAAACGTCGCTATAGCTGAGGGGGCGTATCCGCTGCTCGATAAGACCGAGAAACCCATCCTCAAAGCCGATCACCTCGGCGTTGTGTTGGAGGATGAGACTTTTGGTGACGGCGCGGATGACCGCGTTGAGACCCGGGCAGTCGCCGCCGCCGGTAAGCAAGCCTACACGAAGTGCTTTCGCCATAATATCGGATTGGTGTTGAAGAGGCTAAGATAGGCTCCCGTGTGGTTCTGCTGAAGCGGTGACGATTTACGATATTGTTGGTATGCCTGATTCTTCTGCTTTCGCTGCCGCCCCGCTCGTCGTGGTAATGGGCGTTTCGGGCAGCGGTAAAACCACCGTCGGAAAGCGCGTAGCCACCCTGCTGGACGTGCCGTTTGCTGATGCAGATGCGTTTCATCCGGCGCTGAATGTGGCGAAGATGCAGGCGGGCGAAGCGCTCACCGATGCCGACCGCGAACCGTGGCTTGTGCTTCTGCGGGCGCAACTCACGGCATGGAAGGCTGCAGGTACCGGCGGGGTAATGGCGTGCTCGGCGCTCAAAGCGTCGTACCGCGACAGGCTGGACGTGGGGGGCGTTGCGTTTCGCCTGCTCACGGCTTCACCCGAGGTGCTGCAGTCGCGCCTGGAGAATCGGTTTGGACACTTTTTCAATCCCAACCTGCTCGACAGTCAGCTGGCCACCCTTGAACCGGCTGCCGATACGCCCGCCTTTGACACCACTTCTCACCCTCCCGAGGCCGTCGCCCGTTCTATCGTCGCCTCGGTGTCGCCGTCCGATACGGGTCTCGCTGCGCACTGACGCTGTGGGAGGATAAGCCGGGTAGATGGAATTGCAGCGGTTCGATTCGATACGAGATCGTTTCGTGGAAGCGGTTGTAATTGATGAACCTGGAGGTTTATTTGCTTAGTCATGTCACGAGATTATGGCTGAGCATCCCGACATATCCGAGCATCTTGCCCCTGATGAACTGCAATCAGCAGGTTCTGGGCGTTTTGTGACTGCAGTGCGGGAATATGCCTTTTCAGTGGCTTTGGTGATAACATGTTTTTCAGCAGGACTGTTGTTTCACCACGTACGAACGCTTGAGGCTATCGCCGATGCGTATGAGATAACGCCGCCACCAGGTTATACCCCGCAGAAGAGCTTCTACCTGCAAGCTCCACGCGATAGCCAGGCCGTTTTCACTTTTGCCGAGTCCGACATTCTCTGGGAGGACGAGTCTTTACAGGCATCGCTGCCGGACAATCCTGTGCAGGCAGTGCCCGCAACGCAACTGCGGCAGGTGCCGAGCCGCGCGCCGCGCCAAAGCCAGAGTCGTGCTTCCCGCACTGCAGCGATAGAGCCTGTAAGGCCGCGTAGCATACAGCCTGAGGCCAGAGCCGCGAGCGTTGCTAGCCGGGCTACAGGCACGCTCACCGTGCAAGTGCAACCATGGGGAAGGGTGTTTATCAACGGGCAGCTGGCGCATCAAGAGGCCCATGTGCCTTTCAAGAAAAAGCTACCTGCCGACAGGTACGACGTTACCGTGGTACATCCCGTTCTGGGCACGTGGAAAGGCGTTGCGCGGGTTGAGGCAGGAAGGGAAGTCGCCGTGTTTGTCAACTTTAACACGGACGCATCCGGGGACGATGCCGAGAGGCGTATCCACTCCTGGTAGCGCTGCGGTACAGGTTCTGCCGAGACGTGTTTTGGAGCATGTGCTGACGGTGCAGCGACGCCCATCAGGGTAACTGGCCCACCGCTATCTGGATGCCTGCGCTCGCAAACGACCGGGTGGGGTTGAGGTTGGCCTGCAGGGAAATGTCCGGTACGTCCAAGGAAACCATCGGTAAGCTGCTCACGGTTTACCCCGCAATAGTAACGCGCGCAGGACAGGGCTTTCTCAGCCTAATCGCCGCTTCCACACGGTGCCTTCGGCCGTGTCGCGTACCTCTACGCCCAGGGCAAGCATCTCATCGCGCAGGCGGTCGCTTTCGGCCCAGTCACGCCGTTTGCGGGCTTCGTCACGCGCTGCTTTGAGCGTGTCGAGTTGCTGGGCCAGCGGATCTATTGTTTCCGCAGCACGCTTCTCATATTCGGAGGAAATAAAACCGAGCAGGCGGTTGGACTTGTCCAGCCAGGCCTGTGCCTGCTGCGCCGAGGCGCTGTTGAGATCGCTACCGAGGCCGGTGATAAGCTTGACGCCCTCCAACGAGGCAGCAAGCGCTTCGGGGGTGTTTAGGTCGTCGCAGAGCGCGGCGAGCGTTTTCTGGTAGATGGTTTCCAGCCTGTCGCCGATGCGGTCGTCGCCCGGCGTCTGGGCACCGATGCTCTTCTGAACGGCTTCGGCGGCTTCTCGGTAGCGGGTAACAGCGCGGGCGCTGTCCTGCAGGTTTTTACGGGTAAAATTGAGCGGCTTGCGGTACTGCCCGGAAAGCAGCGCGTAGCGGAGCACGAGCCCATCTACACCGTCGTCCTCGACAAGGTCGCGCACGGTAAAGAAGTTGCCTTTCGACTTCGACATCTTCTCGCCTTCGACTTGCAGAAAGCGCGTGTGCACCCAGAGGTGGGAAAAAGGCTCTCCGGTCAAACTTTCACTTTGCGCGATCTCGCATTCGTGATGCGGAAAGATGAGGTCTTCGCCCCCTGCGTGCAGGTCGAGCGTGTCGCCCAGGTATTTGCGCGCCATCACCGAGCACTCGATGTGCCAGCCGGGATATCCGCGTCCAAAGGGGCTGTGCCACTGCATGAGGTGGCCTGGGTCGCGCTTCCACAGGGCGAAATCGCGTGGGTCGCGCTTGTCAGCGTCTACCACCACGTCGCGCACGGCCTGCGCGGTCTGCGCATCGAGGGTGTTGCCCGAGAGCTGTCCGTAGCCGGGAAAGCTGGTCACAGAGAAATAGACGCCGCCTTCGGTCTGGTACGCATGGCCCTGGCGCACCAGTTGTTCGATGGCGTCTATCTGCTCGGTGACATGCTCGGTAGCACGGGGACGGATGGTGGGCTCACGCAGGTTGAGGCGCTGCCAGTCTTCAATAAGGGCCTGCGCATAGTGACGCGCCAGGTCCCAGATGGTACTAAAGGCCTCGCCCTCTTTAGATCTGAGCGCCTTCTGCATCTTGTCCTCGCCGGCTGCGTCCGCGACATCGTCCTCGGTCAGGTGGCCCACGTCCGTAATATTGGACACGTAGGTGACCTTCCAGCCCAGCGCCTCGGCAACGCGGGCGATGAGGTCGGCGGTGAGGAAGGTGCGGAAGTTGCCGATGTGGGCGTACGAGTAAACCGTTGGGCCGCACGAGTAGAAGCGGAGGTGCCCCTTTTCTATAGGCTCAACCTTTTCAGGCTTGCGGGTGAGGGTGTTGTAGAGGGTAAAGGTGGGGTCGGGCATAGGGGTGAAGTGGGGCGGTCAGTTGGTAGCAGCCCCGCGCGCTTCGGCAAATGCCTCGCTGGGGTTCCAGGCAGGGCGTAGCGTCGTGTTGGCAAGGCGGTAGCCCATCCGGAAGGCAACGCGGGTCTGCTGAACCATTCCACCAAAGCGCATGTCGTCGGTCAGTTCGTCGGCAGGCTGGTGGTAGCGCGTCATGCGGTAGTCGTTGAAGTAGGTGTCTGCGTAATCGTCGGGTTGTCCTTCAAATGAGCGCCCGGTGTTGAAAAAGACGGCAGGGACGCCACCGCGCGCAAAGGCGAGCTGATCAGACCGGTAAAAGAGTCCCTGGTTGGGCTGCGGGTCGGGGGTGACGGTGAGGTTTTCAGCGGCGGCAGCATCGTGCAGCAAGTTTTTCATCTCGCTCCGCTCTGCCCCGATGCCTACGATGTCGCGTGTGCGCCCGCCGAGGTTGCCGCTGTCTACGTTGAGGTTGGCGATCGTCTGGTTCAGGGGAATGGCAGGATTCTCGGCATAATGACTGGCACCAAGCAGGCCCGATTCCTCAGCGGTAAGGGTGGCAAAGAAGATGGTGCGGTCGGGTTTCTCGGGCAGTGTGGTAAACGCCTTGGCGAGCGTGAGCAGCATAGACACGCCTGAGGCATTGTCTACCGCGCCGTTGTAGATACCGTCTTTGCCCTGTGCGATGAGGGCGTCGTTTTTGCCGAGGTGGTCGTGATGGGCGGTGTAGATGATGGCCTCGCCGGGGCGCGTGCGGCCTTCGATTTTGCCGATGACGTTGGTGCCGGAAAAGCGGCGGGTGCTGAAATCAGACGAGACGAGCACCCGTATGCCAGTAGGCTGCGGCTGGAAGTCGCGGCTGGCGGCAGTTTCGTACCACGCGTCGAGCGTAGTGCCTGCCATCTCCGCAATCTTTTCCCCTACGGGACGCGTCACCCATCCTTTCAACAGAAGCGGGTTCTCGGGTGGGGTGGCAAGCCCTATTTGTTCACCGCTGGCGGTAGCCGAGAGCACCTGGAACGGGTAGCCCGCTGTCTGAAGGGTGTGGATGAGCAGCACGCCCGCCGCGCCGCGCCTCCGCGCCTCCTCGTACTTATACGTCCAGCGTCCGTTGTAGGTGAGCGTGTCGGCCTGGAAGAGACCGGGTTCTGCCTCTGTGGCAGGCGGATCGTTTACAAAGGCGACGAGGATTTTGCCCGTAAGGTCCATCCCCTTGAAATCGTCCCAGTTGTAACCCGGGTTCGAGATGCCATAGCCCACGAAAACGAGTTCCCCATCCAGCGCAGCCTGTTCTGCATCGAGATCGGTGGCGACGATGAAGTCCTGCACAAAGTTGAACGAGGTCGACTGTCCCTCTTTCTGCAACACCAGCGGACTCACGTTTAGGGGCGTAGAGCCCAGCAGCGGCACCTGCTGCAGATAGCTACCGTCGGGGGCGCCAGGTGCGAGGCCGATCTGCTGCATCTGCGCAGCGATATACTGCACCGCCAGCGACTCGCCCCGCGTGCCGGTGCCGCGCCCTTCGTAGCGGTCGGAGGCGAGTTCGGCGAGGTGGCGGCGCAGCGTGGTGCTGTCGATTGCCTCAAAAGCAGTCTCCGGCGGTGTGGGGTCGTCGGTGGGGGCAGACGCGCAGGCGGCAAAGGTAAGCGCGATAAAACTCAGGCAAAGCGTGCGTAAGGTCATAACAGGACAGGGAGTAGGGAGGTCGAAACTTAACACGCGTGCTGCACGGTGTCCCATGAATTAGCAGGGTGCGTCTTTATGGCTTTATCAGGCCGGGTT
>PPFU01000418.1_pt1 | contig 61614 bp, 51 predicted proteins | sample 1535991 | NCBI WGS metagenome assembly PPFU01 (sample SAMN04901290, study PRJNA319586) | Hypolithon metagenome, whole genome shotgun sequencing project. | isolation source: Antarctic Hypolithon | place: Antarctica: Miers Valley | collected 2014
CGGGCCGGAGATGATCAGCGGGGTGCGCGCCTCGTCGATCAGGATCGAATCGACTTCGTCGACGATCGCGTAGTGGAACGGGCGGTGCACCTGCTGCAGCCGCTCGTGCTTCATGTTGTCGCGCAAATAATCGAAGCCGAACTCGTTGTTGGTGCCGTAGGTGATGTCCGCGGCATAGGCTTCGCGGCGGGTCGGCTCGGGCAGGTTCGGCACGATCACGCCGACGGTGAGGCCGAGGAACTTGTAGATCTGCCCCATCCATTCCGCATCGCGCCGGGCGAGGTAATCGTTGACGGTGACGACGTGCACGCCCTTGGCCGGCAGCGCGTTGAGATAGGTGGCGAGCGTTGCCACCAGCGTCTTGCCCTCGCCCGTGCGCATCTCGGCGATCTCGCCGCGATGGAGCACGATGCCGCCGATCATTTGTGTATCGAAGTGCCGCATGCCGAGCACGCGCTTGGAGGCCTCCCGCACGGTGGCGAAGGCTTCGGGCAGGACATCGTCGAGCGACTTGCCGGCTTCGAGCTGTTCGCGGAACTTGGGCGTCTGCGCCTGCAGTTCCTCGTCCGAAAAGCTTTCGAGCTGCGGTTCGAGCGCGTTGATGGTGCCAACGATCTTGTCGAGCGATTTGACGTAGCGGTCGTTGGACGAACCGAAAAAGGTTTTGGCAAGGGCGCCGAACATGGGCTGATCCTGTGAAATGCAAGGCACCCGCAACGCGGATGCAAGAGATTGGAAACCGGCCGGAGGAGCTGCGAACCGGCCTGGCACCGGGCCCGCAGCGGGGGCGCTATTCGTGCGCGCGATCGACCTGGAGCATCACCGTGGGAACGATGATGGGAAGCACCGGGCGCGGGCAGAAGCTGGCCCCGCTATCCGGCCGCGGCAGGGTGGTGAGCAACCCGGCTTGGCGCTGCGGCGCGCTGATGCCGCAGGCGAGGCTGGCCTGCTCGACCAGCCGAACGGGATCGCTCACGATGTCCGCCCGCGCGGGCTCCCCGATGGCGGCAAGGCCGGCGCACAAAGCGAGGAGGGTCAGCAGACGGCGGATCATGGCCCTGGAAAGTAATCGTCCTGGCGCCGCAGGTCCAGCCTATTCGGGCAATTGATCGTGGGATACGTACTGTTCCGATCGAACAAGTGCTCCGATCGGGTTGCCCTGTGCAAACAGAATGGGAGTAAACGCCTTTCTCGGCACGCATTTTCCTGTTGCACCCCGCCGAACCCTTCCAGCAGCTCGACCGTGCACCGGCTGACGGTTCCGTCGCGCTCCACGACGAAACTGAGGACGACGCTGCCCGGAAGGAGCTGGGCGGTTCGCGCCTGCAACTGAATGCTCGTGCGCCATAGACCAACGACCGTTGCTCGGCTTCCAGTACTCTGCGCCATCGCTGAAGGCGCCAATAGCAATGGAACGACGGCGAGGCTGGGAGATCGGATGCCGAGTGGGTCCGACAAACGGGCGAGATCATCAAGCATCCAAGCGGTGCGTGCGCCATTGTCGGGGCCGCCAGGCGCTTCTATGCGGGCGCGCGATGGACCTGACGCGCTCTCCGCTTGCACTGCCCTTTCCCGCGATGCCGCCAATTGATGGCGTGACGCTGCGTATCGCGCGGGCGCGCTACAAGGCGTGGGACCGGTGCGACCTGACATATGTGGAGCTGGCCGAGGGCACGACGATTGCCGGGCTGTTCACCAAGAACGTGTGCTGTTCGAGCGAGGTGGAGCTGGGACGCGAGCAGGCGCGGCTCGGCAGAGCGCGGGCGCTGGTGGTGAATGCGGGCAATTCCAACGCCTTTACCGGCTGGCGCGGACGCGAGGCGGTGGAGCAGATCATGGCGCAGGTGGCGGCGCATCTGGGCTGCGAGCCGAGCGAGGTATTCGTCTGTTCCACCGGGGTGATCGGCGTGCCGCTGCCCACCGACCGCGCGCAGGAGGGCATTGCGGCGGCGCTCGATGCTCCTGGATGTTCGTGGGAGGATGCCGCGCTCACCATCGGGACCACTGATACATTTCCCAAAGGTGCCATGGCGCAGGCGATGGTAGGCGGGCGGCGGGTGACGCTGGCGGGCATCATCAAGGGCAGCGGCATGATCGCGCCCGACATGGCGACGATGCTGGGCTACATCTTCACCGATGCGGCGGTGGAGCCGGCGTTCCTGCAGTACTGCCTGAGCGCGGTGAACGAGCGCACCTTTCAGTGCATCACCGTGGATAGCGACACCTCGACCAGCGATACGGTGCTGGCCTTTGCCACCGGGCGCGCGGGCAATGTGCCGCTGGCTTCGGTTGACGATGCGGGCGCCGATGCCTTTGCCGCGGCGCTGCACGATGTGTGCCGCCAACTCGCCCAGCTGGTGGTGCGCGATGGCGAGGGGGCGAGCAAGTTCATCACCATCGGCGTGACCGGCGCGGAGACGGACGAGAGCGCGCGCAGGATCGGGCTGTCGGTGGCCAATTCGCCGCTGGTGAAGACCGCAATTGCCGGCGGGGATGCGAATTGGGGCCGCGTGGTGATGGCGGTGGGCAAGGCGGGCGAGCCGGCCGACCGTGACAGGCTCTCGATCGGTTTTGGCGGGCACTGGACTGCGCGCGAGGGTCAGCCCCTGGCCGATTATGACGAGGCGCCGGTGGCCGAGCACCTCAAGGGCCGCGAGGTGCAGATCGCTGTGGACCTGAGCCTCGGCGATGGCCGCGCCGAGGTGTGGACCTGCGACCTCACGCATGGCTACATCGCCATCAACGCCGATTACCGCTCCTGAGCGGACCCCTGCCCTGCCTGCCCATGAAGGATCGCCCATGAGCGTGCTCGACCGCGAGATCCTCGCCCTGTGCCGGCAGGTCACCGCCGATGTGATCCTCCCGCGCTACCAGAACCTCCAGGCGGGCGAGGTGGAGGACAAGGGCGGCAACGACCCTGTCACCATTGCCGATCGTGAGTCCGAAATGGCGCTGTTCGAGGGGCTGGCGAAGCTCGCACCGGGGATCGGCCTGGTGGGCGAGGAGGCGGCCCATGCGGACGAGGCGGTGATGGGCCGGCTTTCGGATGCGTGCTGGATCGTCGACCCGATCGACGGCACGCGCAACTTCGCCGCTGGCAAGCCGCCCTTCGGCATCCTGATCGCGCGGGCAGAGGGGGGCTTTGCGCAATCGGGGTGGATCTTCGACTGTTTGACCGAGCGCTTCTGCGCCGCGCACCGTGGTAGCGGCGCGTTCCTCGACGGCGAGGCCTTCACCGCCCGCGAGACCGGGGCCGAGCGGCCGGTGGCGGCGATCTCGCTGCTGTTCCTTGACGATGCGCATCGCGAACGGGTGCTGGCGCAGCTGACGCCGCATTATGCGCTTGCCGACATTCCCTATTGCGCGGCCGAGCAATATCCGCGGCTGGCGCAGGGCGCCAATGATGTGGCGATCTTCGAGTGCACGCTGCCGTGGGACCATGCGGCGGGCGCGTTGTGGCTGAACGAGGCGGGCGGCAAGGTGGCGCGGCCGGATGGCGCGGCCTATCGGGTTGACGATGGCCGCAAGGGCATGATCGGCGCGGCCTCGCCTGCCTTATGGGAGCAAATGGCGGGGCTGCTGGGGGAGATGCCCGGCGACTGAGAGGGGGCTTGTAGCCGGGGTACTCTTGCGGGGCACCCCGGCGGCGCGATCAGATCTCGCTTTCGATCCAGCTCTTGAGTTGGCTCTTGGGTGCGGCGCCGAGCTTCTGGGCGACAGGCTGGCCGCCCTTGAACAGCACCATGAAGGGGATCGACTGCACGCCCATGCGGCCGGCGACCTCGGGGTTCTCCATGATGTCGACCTTGGCGATGGTGACCTGCTCGCCCAGTTCGTCGCTCAGCTCCTCCAGCGCGGGGGCGATCATCTTGCATGGCCCGCACCAATCGGCCCAGAAATCGACCAGCACCGGCTTGTCCGAATCGAGGACGTCTGACTGGAAGCTGGCATCGGTGACTTGCTTGGTGGCCATGGTGTGGGCTCCTTTGATTGTGCGTGCCGATCTAGGCGCAACTGTGCGGGGGACAACTCCCTACCCGCCAAAGCTTTCCTCCGCCGCCGGCAAGGCCGGTTTGTGCGGGGCGAGCAACTCGGGCGGCAGGGCGATCAGGCGCGGGGCGTGGGTGTAGAGCACCGCGGCCTCGATCGGCCGGCCGGGATAGATCCGCTCCAGCGCGGCGACATAGGCCGCCATCTGCGCCAGCGTGGCGCGGGGCACCTGGGCCAGCGTCTCGGGCGGGCGGCGCGTGGTCTTGAAATCGGCGATGAGGATGCGGTGCTGCTCCACCAGCAGGCGGTCGGCGGTGCCGGCGACGACCTGCCCGCCCACGGTGGCGGCCAGCGGCACCTCCGCCAGCGCGGCGGGCGAGAACAGCGCGGCGAAGGCGGGATCGGCGATCACTGCAAGGGCGCTGGCGAGCATTTCGGCGCGCTCGGCGGCGGGGAACTCGGCAGCGTTGCGCAGCAGCCAGGCGGCGGCGCGGGGCTGGCGCTGGGGCGGCGCGACATCGGGCAGGCGTTCGAGCAGGCGGTGGATGAGGACGCCGCGCCGGGCGGCCGTGCCTTGCTGGGCGCCGCCCGCTCCGGCCGGCAAGGGGGGATCGGCGCCCTGGTCCTCGCCGGCGGAGGATGGCGCGAGCGGACGGGGTGGGCGCGGTTCGGCGCCGGGGGCGCGCACCACCCAATTGGGCAGCATGGCCGGGATTGGCAGCTCGACCTGCTCGCGGATGGCGACAGAGCGCGGGGCTGCGCCCCATTCGCGCCGCTCGCCCCAGATCGGGTCCGCCAGCGGATCGGCTTTCACAAGCGGGGAGAGGCGCGCGAACCAGCTATCGGCGGCGGGTTCGGTCTCGCGCTTGCCCAGCGCGCCACCGATGAACAGCGCCTCCTCCGCGCGGGTCATGGCGACATAGAGCAGGCGCCAGTGTTCCTGGCGCTCCTCCGCCTTGGCCTGCAGTTCGGCGGCGGCGAGGCGGCCGACCTTCAGCTCCTTGGGCAGATCGGGCACCGGCACGCTGCGTCCGCCGCCGCCGGGCAGCTGCTCCTCCAGCGCGAGACCGCGCGAGGGCGAGGCATCGGGGTTGCCGGTGGCGTCGGCCAGGATGACGATCGGCGCCTGCAGGCCCTTGGAGCCGTGGACGGTCATCACCCGCACCAGATCGTCGCCCTGCTCCTGCTCGCGCTTCAGTTCGCCCTCGCCCGCATCGAACCAGCGGATGAAGCCGGCGAGGCTGGCGGTGTGCGATGCGGCATGGGCCAGCGCGGCGTTGACCAGCTCGTCGATCGGATCGTTCGCCTCGCGCCCGAGCCGCGCGACCAGCCTGCGCCGGCCCTGCCACGGGCCCACCAGCAGCCAGTGGAGCAGCGCCTGCGGGGGCTCGAAATCGGCGCGGGCGAGCAGCGGATCGAGCTGGGTGCGAAGGGCGAGCACGTCCGGATGGTCGGAATGGCGCAGATGGTCCCACAGCCGCGCGTGTTTGGGGCGGTGGCCGTGCTCGAGCAGCTGCTGCTGGCTCCAGCCGATCAGCGGTGACACGAGCAGGCAGGCGAGGCTGAGATCGTCCAGCGGCTGGGCGGCGAAGCGCAGCGCAGCCATCAGGTCCTTCACCGCCAGCGGCGCGCCGAGCCGCAGGCGATCGACGCCAGCCACCGGCACGCCGGCGGCATGGAGCCGCGCCACGATCAGCCCGGCGAGTTCGCGGCGTTTGCGGACGAGCACCATGATGTCCCCGGCGCAGGCGCGGCGGGGCTCGCCCTTGACCAGCTGGTGGTGGCCGATCAGCGCCTTGATCTGCGCGGCGATGCAATCGGCCATCCGCCGCTCGGGCGCAGAGAGCCAGCCTTCGGGGCCCTCGGCGCTGTCGTCCTCGTCGTCCTCCTCGCCGCGGCGGGCGTGGACTGGGTGCCAGAGGGTGACGAGACCGGGGCGCCGGTCGCCCACGTGGCGCTCGGGTGCGCTTTCGAGGCCGAAGCTGGCGGGGTTGAGGGCCTCGATCGCCGCGTCCACGAAATCCAGTACCGTCTGCGCGGTGCGGTAAGAGCGGCCGAGGCCCAGATCGACCAGTTCGCGCGCCTCGATCCGTTCGGGCAGGCGGCGGGCGTTGGCGGCCCAGTCTGCCATGGCGCTGGCGAAGCGATCGCGCGCATCGCGGAAGTTTTCCGGCGAAGTGCCCTGGAAGCGGAAGATTGCCTGCTTGTAATCGCCGACCACGAAGATGGTGCGCAGGCGGTCTTCGTGCTGGCCGTGGCCGGTGAAGAAATCGCCGGTGAGCGCATCGATGATCGACCATTGCGCCTGGTTGGTATCCTGCGCCTCGTCGATGAGGATGTGATCGAACCGGCGATCGAGCTTGTAGCGGATCCATTCGCCCAGGCCCGGCGCGGCCAGCAGCAGCGCGGCGCGGCGGATGAGATCGTCGAAATCGATCAGCCCCTCGCGCGTCTTCGCCTCGTCCCACGCCAGTGCGAAGCGGCGGCCGACGGTGAGCGCGGGGGTGAGCAGGCCCGCCAGTTCGATGAGCGCCGCACGCTCGCGCAGGGCTTCAAGGCAGGCGTGGACACGCAGCGCCATGTGTTCGTAATTCGCGTCCAGCTTTTCGAGGTGGCGCAGGTTCTTGGGGCGGCCGTCCTTGGTGAACAGTTCGCTGGCCAGCTCGTCGAAGCAGGCGGCGCGGGCCGCGCCCTCGCCCGCGAGCCATTGCTCGATCGCCTCGACGCATTTGCTGGCGGTGGGCGTGCCCCAGCTGCGGTGGATTTCGAGGCAACGCTGGAGCGCGGCGCAGTCGAATGCCGGATCGTTGCACAGTTCGGCGAGGCAATCTTCGGCCGCATCGGCCGGCAGGCCGAGCAGCGCCTCGACGCGGCCCTTTAGCGGCTCCTGCCATCCGCCCGGGCCGAACCATGCCGCGCGGGCATCGGCGCAGCGCATCAGCCATTCGCGCGCCTTGTCCGGCCCCATCCGCAGCGAGAGCAGTTCGAGCGCCTCGATCGGCAGGCGGTCGCCGCGCTCCTCCCACCCCACCAGCAGCTCGGCGAGGACGCGGTGCGCGAGCAGCTCGCGATCGCGGTCTTCCATCGGCTGCGTGCCGGGCACCAGCATGGCCTCCTGCGGGAAGGCGGCGAGCAGCCATTGGGCGAAGGCGTGGATAGTATCGATCCTGAGGCCCCCACCCGGGCAATCGAGCACCGCGGCGAACAGGGTGCGGGCACGGGCCCGGGTTTCGGGCGCGGGCTCCTCGCCGATGGCGATGAGATCGCCGGCGAGCAGCTCGTCCGGCAGGCGCACCCAGCTGGCCAGCACCTCGTTGATGCGGGTGGCCATTTCGGCGGCGCCGGCCTTGGTGAAGGTGAGGCACAGGATCTGGCCAGGCGCCACGTCCGGCCGCAGCAGCAGCCGCAGCACGCGGGCGGAGAGCACCTGCGTCTTGCCCGTGCCGGCCGAGGCGGAGAGCCACACGCTGCGCGCCGGATCGACCGCGCGGGCCTGGTTGTCGCGCAAAGGGAAGACCTTCGCGCCTTTGGGTGTGGTGGCGGCTCCGGTGGCGTTGGCGGGGGGGCTCATCCGAGTTCGCCGATCCATTCATCCAGCCGCATCAGCTGGTCGAAGGTGGAATAGCTGGGCGCATCGGGGTTGAGGCGGGCGGTGAACGGCTCGCTGCCGAGGATCCAGCGGTCGAGCGCCTCGTGCAGGAAGCGCTCGGCTTCTGGGAGGAACTCGGCGGGGGGAATACCGCTTTTCTTGCGGCCGACCAGAAGCGGGGTTTCCTTGTGGCCGAAGTCCTTCCCTTTCTTCGCCAGCGACCAATATTCGAAACAGGTCGGCTCGCCCGGTTCGCCGCCGAAGGCGCCGGCCCGCGCCATCAGCCCGAGCGTGCCGAGCTGGAGCGCGTAGCCCGCTTCCACCTCGCGCCCGTTGGGGGGCTGGCCGGTCTTGTAATCGACGATGGCGAGCGTGCCGTCCTCCAGCCGGTCGATCCGGTCGACCTTGCCCTTGAGGGTGATGCCGCGCACTTCCAACTCGCCGGCCTCCTCGAACAGCAGCGGGGTGCGGGTGGGATCGGCGGCGATTTCGGCGGCGACCCATTCCAGCGCCCTCAGCAGCCGAGGCCGCCACAGGGCGCGCATCAGCGGGTGCGCATTCATCGCCGTCAGCTGCTCGGCGGCGATGGTTTCGAGATCGCCGCCCGAGCGGTGCCAGGCTTCGAGGATGGCGTGCGCCAGCGTGCCCCGCCAAGCGGGCGTGGGCTCGGCATCGAGCGGATCGAGCTCGCTCAGCGAGAGGATCGCCTGGGCGTAGAACTGATACGGGTCGGAGCGGAGGCGATCCAGCGCGGTGACGCTGACGGGTACGCGCCGCTGTTCGGCCGAGGGATTGGGCTGCGGGCGCGGATGGGCCCGGTCCTTCGGGGGTTCGGCGATGGCGCGGGCGAGCTCGACATGGCGCTGGTCTTGATGGCGGCCGATCAGGTCGGTGCCGAGCAGCGCGCGCACCCGCAGCAGGAAGCGCGAGGGGATCGCCGGGCCGCCAGCATCGCGCCGGGCGCGGCTCAACACCACCTGCGGCGACCCCAGCGCACCGGCCAGATCGTGCGCGGCGAGGCCGATGCGGAAATCCGCTCCGGGAACGCCGAGCGCGCGCAGCACGGCCGGGGCGAGCAGCGCGTCGCTCGCCGGGGCGGCGGGCCACCCGCCCTCGTTCAGCCCGGCGCAGATGACCAGATCGGCCCGCGTCATGCGCGATTCCAGCAGGCCGTAGAGTGCGATGCGAGGATGGCCCCCGTAGGAGGGGCGCACAGCCACGCGGTCCATCGCCTCGCGCAGCATGGCGGGCAGTTCGGAGGGATCGAGCGGGGTGCCGGTTGTGCGGGCGTTCTGGCGCAGGTCTTCCAAGAAGGCGGCGAGCGCGCGGCCGTCCTCCTTAGCCCACAGCGCCTCGCCTGCTAACGCTTCGCCGGCCGCTGCGAGTTGGTCGAGATGGTCCGCCAGCGGTGCCTCGGCCTGCTCCTGCAGTGGGGCGAGGATCGCTTCCAGCGCGGCCCACCAATCGGTGAGGCCGGCCTTGGCGGCAACCTGTCGCAGCGGGGCGAGGCCGGGCGCGGCGCGGGGGCCGCGCAAATGGCGCTCGAACCGGCGGGCCTGGCGTAGCCACTCGCCGCGTGTCTCCTCACCCTGCACGAGCGGGTGCGATAGCAGCGCGGCCAGCGGCACGGGCGCCGCCTGTTCCGCGCCCACTTCGGCCAGCAGCAGGAGCAGGCGGCCGGCGGTGGTCTGCGGCAGGGGTTTGCCGGCGGTGTCGTCCGCCTGGATCTCCCAGCGGCCGAGGTGATGGACGATGCGCTGCGCGAGGCCGCGATCGGGGGTGATGACGGCGACGCGCTTTTCGGGCTGCTCGATCGCTTCGCGCACCAGCAGGGCGATGGCCTGCGCCTCCTCCTCGGGGTGAGCGCTCTCCATCAGCCGCACGCCGGAGAGGCGGCGCTTTTCCACCGGCAGGTCGATCCAGCTGCAGCTCGCCTGCGGGGGGAGGAACAGGCTGGAGATCGCGTGGCTGCGTTCCGGCGGAGCGGCGGCGGGGCCGGAGCGGTGCCAAGGCTGCACCTCGCCCCGCGCAATGCCCATCCGATTGAGCAGCAGCTTGAGGTGGTATTGCGGATGAGTCACCGCATCGCCGCGCGCGAGTGGCTCCTCGGCCTGCGGATCGCCCGCGGTGCCCAGTTCGTCCCACACGACTTCGGGCAGGGTGAGGTCGAAATCGGGCAGCACCACCGCGCCCTTCGGCAGCTCGCTCACCACCCGCAGCAGGGTGGCGAGTGCGGGGGCGGCGCTGGTGACGCCTGCGGCGACGATGGGCGTGGGTGGCGGCGTGGTGCGCCATGTCCGCGCGGCGTGGCGGAACAGCGCGTTGCGGCGCTCGGCGGCGTCGATCTGCCCGCGTTCGGCCAGTTCCGCCTGCCAGCGGGTGTGGACCGAGGCGAACAGGTGGAGGCTGTTCTGCCAGTGGCCGGCGAGATCGCCCAGCAGGTCGAGCACCCGCTCGCCCAGCAGCGCATCGGGCCCGATCTCCTCCACCAGCAGCCGATCGATCGTGCGGCCCAGTTCGAAGGCGACCCGCAGCAGGCGCGCGCCGCGTGGGGCCTCCTCACCCTGCTGCTCGCGGATCAGCGCGGCGAGGCGCAGCCAGCGGAAGGTTGGGTCGGCGGCGGGGGCGATGATCTCGCCCGAGCCCAGCGGATCGAGCAGATGGCCGATGGTCTCATCCAGATCGAGATCGCCCACTGCGGCCATGCGCGGCAGCAGCAGGCCATTGCGCGCACTCTCGCCCTCCTGCGCGCCGAAATGGCGGATGAAGGCCTCTGTCAGCGTGCGGATGGCGCGGGCGCTGGGCAGCAGCAGGGTGAGGCGGGCGAGGCCCAGCTGCGGATCGAAATAGCGCGGCACCAGCCCGGCCACCAGCGCATCGGCAAAGCCGCGATGCGCGGCGATCGAATAGACCAGCGGGCCCTTCATCGGCGTGCCATCAGCCGCCCGTCAGCCCCCGGTGAGCGCGAGTTCGGTGGGGGCGATCGCCTGCGGGGTGCCGACTTCGAACCACTCGCCATTGAAGGCGCAGCCGTAGAGCCGCCCTTCCCCGATCGCTCGATCCCACAGCAGGTTGGTGGAGAACGGGCCGCTGGGCGCATCGCGCAGCAGCCGCTTGGCGGCAAGCTGGATGCCGGTGAAGACGAACGGCGCGATCCGTCCGGGGCGGCGGCGATCCAACCTTCCGTATCCATCCATGTGGAAATCGCCCAGCCCGCGGAAATTGCGCGCGCCGGTGTGCGCGACCAGCAGCAGCAGCGCGTCCATCCGCGCGGGATCCCAGGCGTGGGAGAGCTGGCGGAAGGCATCGACCGGCCCATCGAGCCAGACATTGTCGCTGTTGAGGCAGAAGAACGGATCGGGCAGCTGCGCCTGCGCGCGGACGAGGCCGCCGCCGGTTTCCAGCAATTGCTTGCGTTCGTCGGAGATGGTGACGGCCGGGGCCCGGCGGTTCTTGACGTGGGCGATGATCGTATCGGGCAGGTAGTGCACGTTGACCACCGCGCGGGCGATTCCGGCTGTGGCCAGCCGATCGAGCGCATGGTCCAGCAGCGGCTTTCCGGCCACGCGCACCATCGGCTTGGGTTGGCTAACGGTGAGCGGGCGCATCCGTTTGCCGAGCCCGGCGGCAAGCACCATCGCGCTGTCCGATGCGAGCGCGCGGGGTGCTGCAGCCGGTGCGGGGGTGGGCGAAGGTGGGGTGATCGGCGCCATGGCCGGCGCATCCTGCACGATCACTCGACCTCTCCGCCGCGGCGTTCGCGCAGCTCCTGCGGCATATTGGCGACGAACCAGGCGGCGACCGGGGCCAGCGCGGGATGCGCCAGATCGCGCTCCAGCGCCTCCCACACGCGCGGGATCAGCGCGAGATAGCGCGGCTTGCCATCGCGCCGCCACAGCCGGGCGAAAATGCCGACGATCTTGGCGTTGCGCTGCGCGCCGAGCCGCGCGTAATCGGCGAGGAAATCGGGGCCGGGATCGGTGCTGGTGCAATAGAGCTCCAGCATCGCCTGCTCGAGTGCGGGCGACACATCGCGCCGGGCATCCTGCAGCAGCGAGACCAGATCGTAGGCGCGGTGGCCGACCAGTGCATCCTGGAAATCGATCAGACCCTGTTCGCCCGCGCTTGCAGCGGGGCCGCCATTGCCGTTGGCGGCGGGCCCGCCGAGCAGCATGATGTTTTCCGCATGGTAATCGCGCAGCACGGTGACGCCGGGCTGCTGACGGGCGAGCATCGGTGTCAGCACCGCATCCCATGCGTCATGCCAACCCGCCTCGTCGACCGCGAGGCTCATCCCCGGGCAGTACCATTCCACGAACAGTGCCGCCTCGCGCTGGTAGGTGGCGAGATCATAGGGTTCGAACGGGCCGGGCGGGTGGGCGTGGAGTGCCACCAGCGCCGCGATGGCGCGGGCGTAGACCGCCGGCTCCTCGGCCGGGTGCAGATCGAGCCAGTCGCGCATCCGGTCGTTACCGAAATCCTCCAGCAGGACGAGGCCGCGCTCGGCCCGCTCGGCATAGATCAGGGGTGCGCGCAGGCCCTTTTCGGACAGCCAGCGGCCGACGTGGAGGAACGGGCGCGGATCTTCCTGCGGGGGCGGCGAATCCATCATGATCGCGCTGAAGCCGCCATTGCGGACGCGGAAATAGCGCCGGAAGCTGGCGTCGCCCGGCAGCGGCTCGACCTCGGCCCCGGCCCAGCCGGCCTCGTTCAGGAAATCGTCCAGCCCCTCGGGCAGCGTGGCTTTCACGGTCTTGGGCATCATATCGGGCATGGCATGCGGCTTTGCCAAGCCGCGCCGCCTTCCACAATCGCCTTGCGCCCTTCACCCACGATTTCGAGCTGGATGCCAAGGCAGCCGGGCTCGTGCGCGAAGCCGCCGGCATGCTCGGGCCACTCAGCGATGAGTGCGGCGCTCTCGCGATATTCGGCAAGGCCGAGTTCGGCGGCTTCGCCGGGGGAGCGCAGGCGGTAGAAATCGGCATGGACCAGCGGCAGGCGCACTGCGGGCGGATCGTAGGATTCGATCAGAGTGAAAGTGGGTGATGGCACCTCACCGGTGTAGCCCAGCGCGGCGATGATGGCGCGGGCGAGCGTGGTTTTGCCCGTGCCCAGCCCGCCCGAGAGCGCCAGCACGTCGCCCGTTTGCAAGTGGGTTGCAAGCCGCTCGCCGAAGGCCTGCATCGCCGGCAGATCGGGGAGCGAAACCTCTTGCGCCGCGCTCACGGCAGCGTGATCGAGGCGGTGGTGCCGCCCTCCCCCGCGACCAGCTCCAGCCGGCCGCCGAGTGCCTCGAGCAGGCGGCGGGCGCGGGCGATCTCGCTGGCGTGTGCGCCGTTGCGGGCACCGCTGCTGGCGAGCGCGAGCGGCAGCTGTTCAGTGGTGCCGCGGCCATTATCGGTGATGATGATGCGCGGCTTCTTCGGCCCGTTCAGCGCGACCTGAATGCGGCCGGTGCCCTGCGGTGCATTGGCGATTGCGGCATCGAGCAGGATGCCGAGCGCCTCGGCCAGCCCGCGGCGGCTGGTGGTGACGCTGCCGGCGTTGCGCGCGGCGCGCAGCTCCAGCGCCTGGTTGCGGTCGTCCAGCAGCGCCTCGCGTTCGTGCGCGATAGCGGTGAGGAGCGGCAGCAGCTCGACCGGTTCGGGCTCGTCGGCGGGTGTTGGCTCTTCCTCCGCCACCTCTGGCGCGGGGGGTTTGGACTGGTGTGTTGGGAGAGCGGCGCCGGTGATGTCGAGCACGGTGAGCAGGCCGTTGCCATCGGGCAGCGGGAGCGCGGTGAACACCAGCACCCGCCCGTCGGGCAGCTGCACCTGCCCGCCGTGCTGCATGCGATCGAGCGTGGCCGAGCGCACCGCTTCGCCGATCGCCTTGCGCTGTTCGGGCCGGGCGAGGCGGCGGCCGATCTCCTCCACCAGCGCGTCGATCCGCGGGGGCTGTTCGAACAGGGCATCGGGCAGCGCGAAGATTTCCGGGAAACGGCGGTTCCACAGCTGCATCCGGCCATCGGGCGCGAACACGGCCAGCGCCTCGGACAGGCTGTCGATCATCGCCGTGCGGGTGCGCAGCAGCATATCGCGCGTGGCGGCGAGCGCCAGCTGCTCGGTGCGGTCTTCCGCGGCCAGTACCAGCCCGCCATCGGGCAACGGATGGGCGATGATCTTGAGGTGGACGCCATCGGATAGTGGCCAGTCGACCCGCACCGGCTCGTCGGCGGTGAACCATTCGGCCAGCTCGGCCCGCCATTCGGGAAAATCGCGTCTTTCGGGCAGGCGGCCGGCATCGCGCATCTGGTCGAGCAGGCGATCGAAGGGCAGCGCCTCCAGCTCGGGCGCGGGCGGCAGCTTGAAGATGCGGCGGAAGGGATCGTTGGCGAAATCGAGCTGGCGCTCCCGATCGAACCGGGCGATGCCGAGCGACAGCTGATCGAGCAGCGCGCGCTGGGCCGAGCGGAAGGCCCGCAGCGTGCGGTTGCGCCGCTCCTGCTCCTCGATATCCACCGCATAGCCGGCGATGCCCGCGGCGCCGAGCGGCAGGTCCGACACCTTGAGCGCCACCCGCTGGCGGCCGAGCGTGGCCTGCACCACGCGCTCGACCGGTTCGCCCGTTTGCAGCGCGCGCGCGGCGAACTGGCCGGCGGCGTGGCCTTCGATCGGCTCGACCAGTTCCAGCTGGCGCTCGATCACCTCGCCGGAGTTGCTGGCGCCGACTGCGGCGACATAGGCGCGGTTGACCATCTGGAGCCGCAGATCCGCCCCGCGCAGCCAGATCGGCATCGGCGCCGATTCGATCAGCCCGACCAGCGCCGCGAAATCACCGGTGGCGCTGGCGGCCTCCTCGCGCAGGGCGGCGAGTTCGGCCTCGCTTTCGGAGAAATCGAACCACCAGACGAGCGCCGCATTGGGCGCGATGGCCGGATCGGCGCGCTGGCCGCGCACCGCCAAGCTGCGGGCGGAGGTATGGGCCTGCCCGCCCTCGCCCGCCCACCCGACGGCAAGCTCGAACGGCGCGGCGGTCTTCTGGGAGCGGCGCACTGCTTGGGTGAGCGCATCGAGATCGGCGCGGGCGAGGCCGTGTTCACCGCCCAGTTCGCTGAGGAAATCGGGCAGCCGTTCGAGCCCCAGCCAGGCGGCGAGCCGCTCGTGCCCCTCGATCCGGCCATCAGCGCGGACCAGCAGCGGCAGAGCGGGCGCGGTATCGATCATCCGCGCGAGGCGCAGGGCCGACAGACGGGCGCCCTTGGCCTGCCCCTCGCGCGTGCGGGCGGAGAGCGCGAGCCAGGCGGCGGCGCCGGTCCAGGCTGCCAGCAGCAAGCCGAGGAGGACCAGCGCGGTGGGAGAGAGTTGCATTGTTGGCGGCGTATTTGCGCAGCCAGCCGGATGCAATGGGGCTGTGCGTGCGAAGCGGGGTTAGCCAATGCGTCTGGACCGCTGGTGTGTCGCGGCCCAGTGTCGCGCAATGCCGCCTCGGGCGGCGCTGGGCTGGTCGCCCGTGCGGGTTCGCAGCACCCGCCATCGCGCCTGGATTGACAGCAATGGGCGCAAGAGCTGCTCGGGCGCTTGGGAGCCCGCTGCACCCCTTTCGATCGCTGCGCCGGTCACGAAATGTGCGACGAAAATCCAAATCGTGGGGTAAAAGCGGCGAATACATCGTCCGAGATCAGCGCACAGCCATGAACCTGGGGTCCATTCCGAGCCTGGAGAACCACAGCGCCCTGCTCGGCCTGGCACTGCTCGTGGGGGTGCTGGTCGCCTTCGCGCTGGAGCGGCGGCCGCCGGTGGTGATCGCGCTTTCCAGCGGATTGCTGATGCTGCTGCTGGGCTTCCTCTCGAGCGACGAGCTGCTGAGGGTGTTCAGCAACCCGGCGCCAATCACGATCGCGGCGATGTTCATCCTGAGCGGAGCGCTCCTGCGCACGGGCACGCTGGAAGAGGTTTCGGGCTGGGTGATCCGGCGCACCTTGCGCAAGCCCAAGCTGGCGGTGGCCGAGATCGGTGCCGGGACGATCCTCGCCTCGGCCTTCATGAACAACACCCCGGTGGTGATCGTGATGATCCCCATCGTCCAGCGGCTGGCCCGGGTGCTGCGCATCTCCGCAACCCGGCTGCTGATCCCGCTGTCCTATCTCTCGATCATGGGTGGAACGCTGACGCTGATCGGCACCTCGACCAACCTGCTGGTGGACGGCGTGGCGCAGGAGCAGGGCCTGGCCGGGTTCAGCATCTTCGAGATCACCGGCGTGGGGCTGGTGAGCCTGACTTCGGGCCTCTTGCTGATGACGCTGTTCGGCAAGCGGCTGCTGCCGGATCGCGCGGCGCAGGGCCTCGACGGGCAGCTGGAGAGCGATGCCTATCTCTCTAGCCTCGTCCTGCTTGCGAACAGCGAGTTGGTCGGCCTGCCGCTGGACAAGGCTCCGTTCGTGCGGCGTCCAGGGCTCCAGATCCTGGGAATCCAGCGCGGCAAGCAGGTCCAGCGGCGCGATCTCAAGCAATGGGTGCTGGCCGCCGGCGACCAGATCATGGTCTCTGCCAGCCCGGCCGAGCTGGCATCGCTGGCGGAGGAGAGCGATTTCAAGACCGGCCTTGCGGGTATGGGGGGCGGCGTGGCCACTGCCCGTTCGCGGCGGCCGCGCGACCTGCGGCTGGTGCAGGCGGTGATCTCGTCCTCCCACCCGATCATCGGCCGCCGCCTCGCCGAAATCCCGATGCTGTCGCGGTTGCGGGTCACGGTGCTGGGGCTTTCGCGGCCGCGCCATGTGGCGGGGCCGGACCTCGCCAATGTGCGGGTGCGCGCCGGTGACCGCCTGCTGATCGCCGCGGGCGGCGACGCAGCGCAGGCGCTGCAGGCCAATGTGGCGCTCGCCGATGTGGAGGAGACGACCGCCCAGCCCTTCCGGCGAACCAAGGCGCCGGTGGCGATCGGCACGCTGGCGGGGGTGGTCCTGCTGGCGGTGTTCGGCTTCCCGATCGAGGCCATGGCGATCCTCGGGGTGGCGGTGGTGCTGCTCTCCCGCAGCATCGAGCCCGAGGAGGCCTGGGGGGCGATCGACGGCAATACGCTGGTGCTGATCTTCGGGATGCTGGCCTTCGGGCGCGGGCTGGAGAATGCCGGCACGGTCGACATGATCGTGGACTGGCTGGAGCCGCTGTTTTCCGCGAGTTCGCCGTTCCTGCTTTTGCTGGGCGTCTATGCCGTCACCAGCCTGCTGACCGAGACGGTGACCAACAACGCCGTGGCCGTGATCATGACCCCCATTGTCATCGGGCTGGCCGAAGCGATGGGGGTGGATGCGCGCCAGCTGGTGGTGGCGGTGATGTTCGGTGCCAGCGCGAGCTTCGCCACGCCGATCGGCTACCAGACGAACACGCTGGTCTATGGCGCGGCCAATTACCGCTTCATGGACTTCGTGAAGATCGGTGTGCCCATGAACCTGGTGGTCGGCCTCGCCACCTGCCTTGCCATCCTTTACATCTACTGACCGGACCACACTGTCGGGCAACCGGAAGCAGAAACCAGCTTATTTTTCCGAGGTCGCCGCCGGGGTATCGCGATGCGGGGCTTCGAAGGTGGCCCAAGCGCCCGGACCGGGGGCCGCCGGGGGCGAGCCGGCCGGGGTCTCGATGCCGTCGTTCCGGTTCAGGCGCGTTTCGTGCAGGTGAACCTTGGCGATCATGTTCGCGGCGATCGGCGCGGTGATGAACAGGAAGATCGAGACCAGCAGTTCATGCGCCGTCCAAACGCCTTCGATCAGCTGGAAGAACAGGACCGAGCCGAGCAGGATACCGCCCAGCCCCAGCGTGGTCGCCTTGGTAGGGCCGTGCAGCCGCTCCATCAGCGTGGGCAGGCGCACCAGCCCCCAGCTGCCGACGAGCGCGAACCCCGCGCCCACCACGATGAGCAGGCTGACGAGGATTTCCGCAATGAGACCGGGCTGGATCATTCGATGATGTCTCCGCGCAGCTGGAACTTGCAATAGGCCACGGTGCCGATGAAGCCGACCATCGCCAGCAGCAGGGCCGCCTCGAAGGTGACGGTGCTGTTTGTGGCGATGCCGTTCAGCACGATCAGCGCGATGGCGTTGATGACCATCGTATCGAGCGCGACGATCCGGTCCCCGATGGTGGGGCCGCGCAGCAGCCGCCACAGGTTGAAGGCGAAGGCCAGTGCCAGGCAGGCAAAGCCGAACATCACGGCGTAGTCGATCATCGGAACACCTTCTTCAAACGCGCTTCGTAGCGCTGCTTGATGCGGGCGATCTCCGCTTCCGGATCGGCGGTATCAAGGGCATGGACGAGCAGATACTGGCCGCAGGCGGAGACATCGGTGGAGACCGTGCCGGGCGTGAGGCTGATGGTTCCGGCGAAAACGGTGATGGCCTCGGGCGTATCGAGTTCCAGCGGGATGATCAGCCAGTGCGGCTGCAGGTCGCTCGAGCGGCGGAACAGGATGATGGCGGCCACCTCGAAATTGGCCACCACGATATCCCACAGCACCAGCAGGACATAGGCGATGCCGTAGCCGAACCGGACCTTAGGGCGGCGCGGCCAGAACGGCGCGGTATAGAGCGGAAGCAGTACGCCGATGATGATCCCCAGCACCAGCGCGCCGAACGACAGGCTGTTGGCCATCAACAGCCACACGAGCACCAGCAGCACCGAGAGGCCGGGATGGGGGATCAGGCGGTGCATCTCACCCTCTCCCCAGCACGGCGCGGGCGGTGGCCGGTGCATCGAGGATCTGCATCGCCGCGGCTTCGCCATAGGCTGTGGCCGGCCCGGCGGCGATCGACAGCGCCACCAGCAAGGCCAGCGCGGCGATGGGGGCGGCCATGTCGGAGCCTGGCACGCGGGCGGCATGGTTGCCACCGGGGGGCGCGCCATCGGCCGGGGCGGCTTCCTTCCAGAAGATGGTGCTGCCCGCGCGGGCAAAGCCGATCACGCCCGCCAGCGTGGTGAGGAGGATGGCGCCCCAGGCCCAGCCCCAGCCCGGAGTGTCGGCCACCGAGCCCAGGATGTAGAGCTTGCCGATGAAACCCGAGAGCGGCGGCAGGCCGACAGTGGCGATCGCCGCGACCATGAACAAAAGGCCGACCGCCTGGCGCTGGCCGAACACCGGGCCGGAGGCGATCGTATCTGTATAGCTGCCGCGCCGGCGCGCGACGACGTCCGCAATGAGGAACAGGGCGGCTCCGGCGAGGGTGGAATGCACAAGGTAATAAAGCCCGGCGCCCAGCGTATCCACCTGCCACCCGGCCACCGCGATCAGCAGCGTACCGGTCGAGCCGACAATCGCATAGGCAGCCTGTTCGGACAGTTTGCGCGCCACGAACACGCCGGCAAAGCCGACCATTGCGGTGAGGATGGCGGCGGGCAGCAGATAGGGCGCCGGCGCCCAGGCAGCCGAGCCTGCACCATCGCCGAAGACTTGTGGGACGACGCGGATCAGCGAATAGACCCCCACCTTGGTCATGATCGCGAACAAAGCGGCGACCGCCGGCGTGGCGACCGCATAGGTACGCGGCAGCCAGAGATGCAGCGGTACGAGCGCGGCCTTGAGCGCGAACACGCTGACCAGCAGCAGGGCGGCGGCCCGCAGCAGGCCCTGATCCTCCGGACCCAGTGCCGCGATGCGCAAGCCCATTTGCGCCATGTTGAGCGTTCCGGTCAGCGCATAGAGCAGCCCGAGCGCGATCAGGAACAGCGAGGAACCGATGATGTTCACCACAACATATTGCACGCCGGCCTTTAGGCGGGCGGGCCCTTGGCCGTGCACCATCAAGCCATAGGAGGCGATCAGCAGCACCTCGAAGAACACGAACAGGTTGAACAGATCCCCCGTGAGGAAGGCGCCGTTGAGGCCCAGCAGCTGAAATTGCAGGAGCGGGTGAAAGTGCCAGCCCGCGCGATCGGCCCTGGTCACCACCGCGTGCAGCAGGGCGAGCAGGCCGAGGACGGCTGAGAGGACCAGCATGATCGAGGCCAGCCGATCGAATACCAGCACGATACCGAAGGGCGCTTCCCACCCGCCCAGCTCATAGGTGCGGACGGTGCCGTCGCCCGCGAGGAGCAGCATCCAGACGGCGACGGCCAGCAGCGCGAAACACGCGGTGAAGGAGATCGCGAGGCCCAGCCGGCGCTTGCTGCGCATGACCAGCAGCGCCAGCGGCGCCGCCAGCGCGGGGATCACGATGGGCGCGATCACGAGGTGGAGTGAGAGGTTCACGAGCGCTCGTCCTCGTGCTCTTCGGTGGAATCCCCATCGACCTGATCGCTGCCGGTTTCGAGGAAGCTGCGCAGCATCAGGATGACGGCGAGCGCGGTCATGCCGAAGGTGATGACGATGGCCGTGAGGACGAGCGCCTGCGGCAGGGGATCGGTATATTCGTTGACCGCCTTCGACCAGATCGGCGGGCGATCCACCACCAGCCGGCCTGAGGCAAACAGGAAGAGGTTCACCGCATAGGAGAACAGCGTCAGCCCGAGCACCACCTGGAAGGTGCGCCCGCGCAGGGCCAGGTAGATGCCGCCGGCGACCAGCACGCCGATGCCGCTCGCCACGAGGAATTCAAGGCTCATCTCGATGGCTCTTCCGGGCGCTCGGCCGGCAACAGGGGCCGCAGCTCGGCGCCGGTTTCCCGCCGCATTTCGGCCCGCATCTCGGCTTCGTGCGCCGCGTGCGCACGGGCGGCCCGTTGCGCGATGTGGCTGAGCTGCGCCAATGCCAGCATCACCGCGCCCAGCACCACCGAGAACACGCCCAGATCGAACAGCAAGGCGGTCGCCAGCTCGAACTCGCCGACCAGTGGCAGCGTGAAATGATCGAAGGCGGTGGAGAGGAAATTGGCCCCGAACGCCAGCGAGCCCAATCCGGTGAGCACCGCGACCAGCACGCCGAAGCCGATCAGCACATGTTCGCCAACCTTGCGGCGCGCATCCGTCCAGTCGAAGCCCGAGGCGAGATATTGCAGCAGGAAGGCGATCGCCACCACCAGCCCGGCGATGAACCCGCCGCCCGGCTCGTTATGGCCGCGCAGGAAGATGAAGATACCGGCCACCAGCACCATCGGCAGCAGGATGCGGGTGGACATGACGAACATCACCGGGTGGCTTTCGGGCGAATGCGGCATGTCTTCCTGCCAGGTGCGTAGCCGCGCGCCTGCCGCGCCCCGCGAGGTGGTATCGAGCAGCGCGTAGATGACGAGGCCGGCGATGCCGAGCACGATGATTTCGCCCAGCGTATCGAAGGCGCGGAAATCGACCAGCGTCACGTTGACCACATTGGTGCCACCCCCGCCGCTATAGCTATTGGCGAGGTGGAAGGCGGAGATCGGATCGTTCGGGTTGCGCGTGAGCATGGCCCAGGCCGCCCCGCCGAACACCAGCCCGCCGACCGTCGCCAGCGCCCCGTCGCGCAGGCGCCGTGAGGGGCTCGAGAGCAGCTTGGGTTGCTTGGGCAGCAGGTTGAGCGCGAGCAGGAGCAGGAGGATCGTCACCACCTCGACCGAGATCTGCGTGAGCGCCAGATCGGGGGCGGAGAAGTGGACGAATGCGAGCGCGATGATGAGGCCGATCACGCTGATGTAGACCAGCACGCGGAACCGCTGGCGCTCTTCGCTCACCACCGCGATCGTTGCCGCAACAAGGAGCAGCCAGGCTAGGATGGCGACGGGCGAGGCCGGAAGGAGTTCGCGCGGGCCGGTAAAGCCGCCGCCGCCGGCGGTGCTGGCGCCTTCCACGACCAGCGCCACGACGACCACCAGCACGGCGAACACCATCCGCTGGAGCGAGGGACGGTGCACCGCCACCACCAGTTTGCGGACGGCCTCGTCCGTGACGGCCATTGCGCGCTCGAACAGCGCCTTGGCGTCGGCATGGCGCATCGACTCGGACCAGCGCAGCACCCTGGCATGGCGCCAGAGCAGCAGGGCGCCGACGAGGATGGCCAGCGCGCTCATTCCCAGCGCGAGATTGACGCCGTGCCACAGCGAGAGGCCGAGTTCGGGCGCCGGGCCGCCGATGACCGCGCCGGCGACGGCGGACACCAGCGTTCCCGCCAGCAGCATCGGCATCAGTCCAAGAAGGACGGCGATTACCACCAGCACGGCGGGCGCAGCCCACATGCCGGCACCCGGATCGTGTGCCTTGCCGTGGGGTACGGGATCACGCGGGCGGCCGAAGAACAGGTGGGCGGCGAAGCGGAGCGAGTAGCCGACCGAGAGCGTGGCCGCGACCGTCGCCACCACGGGCACCAGCCAGGGCAGGCCGAACAGCGACACGTTAAGCGATTCGTACAGCATCATCTCCTTCGAGATGAACCCGCCCAGCGGCGGGATCCCCGCCATTGCGAGGGCGGCGAGCGTGCCGATGATCGCGGTGATCGGCATAACTTTGGCAAGGCCGCCGAGGTGCCGGATATCGCGCGTGCCCGTCTCATGGTCGACGATCCCCGCCGTCATGAACAGCGCGGCCTTGAACGCCGCATGGTTGAGGATGTGGAGCACCGCCGCAATCGCCGCCGCTTCCAGCGAGAAGCCGAGCAACATCACCAGCAGGCCCAGTTGGCTGATCGTTGAATAGGCGAGGATCGCCTTCAGATCGTGCCGGAACAGCGCGACCCAGGCGCCCAGAAGCATGGTCACCATGCCGGTGCCGGCGACGAGGATGGTGTAGAGATCAGTGCCGGCGAGCACCGGCCACAGGCGGGCCAGCAGGAACACGCCAGCCTTCACCATGGTGGCGGAATGGAGATAGGCGCTGACGGGGGTGGGCGCGGCCATCGCGTGCGGCAGCCAGAAGTGAAACGGGAACTGCGCCGATTTTGTAAAGCAGCCGATGAGGATGAGCACGAGGATCACCGGATAGAGCGGCGAGGCCTGCACCACCTCCGCGCTGGCCAGGATGGTCATCAGATCGAACGAGCCGGCTACGATCCCCAGCATCAGCATGCCCGCGATCAGCACCAGCCCGCCGCCGCCGGTGATCGCGAGCGCCATGCGGGCGCCCTGCCGGGCCTCCGCCTTGTCGCGCCAGAAGCCAATTAGCAGGAAGGACGAGAGGCTGGTCAGCTCCCAGAACACCAGCAGCAGCAGGATGTTGCCGGAGAGCACGATGCCCAGCATCGAGCCCTGGAACAGCATCAGGCTGGCGAAGAAGCGCCCGGTCGCCTCCCCCTTCGCGAGGTAGAAATGGGCGAAGATCATGATCAACAGGCCGATGCCCAGGATCAGCCCGGCGAACATCAGGCCCAGCGGATCGATCATCAGCGAGAAATCGAGCCCGATCGCCGGAACCCAGGCGGCCGATACCGCCACGTTGACCCCGGCAAGCACCTCGCCGGCGACCGACAGGAGCAGCGCCAGCCCCAGCGCGCTCGCCCCGGCGGCCACCATCGCATGCAGCGCCTTGCCGCGATCGGCACAGGCGGCGATCAGCAGGGCGGCGGCGAAGGGCAGTGCTGCAAGGGAGAAAAGCGTCAGCGAAATCGGCATGTGCGGTCTTGGATTGGTCCTTCGCAGTTGGCTGGCTGCCGGGCCCTATTTCACACCTTGCCGCCTATGCCAAACCCATCCGGACCGATTTTCAAACAGCGGGCCGGCAGCTGTAAAGATGCTGATCTGTGCTCCTTCAGGTCTGACGGTTCGGGCCTCCGCTCGCGATCCGCCATTCGCCACCGATCCTGCCCGCGATCGCAATCCAGCGTGCGTTCCGGCAGGTGCACATCGGCTTGACGCACCCATATCACTGCCATGCGCTATCAGACACTTGCCGCCATTCCGCTTCTGCTGATCAGCTGCGGATCGGCCTCGGAGCCTTCCTCCCAGCCGATCCATTTCGAGACACAAACCCAGGTTGCGAGGGCGACTTCGGGGCTGAATGCGGCGGCGATGGCGAGGACGGTGTCCTCGGCGGCCGAGCTGAACCGGTTGCGTTCGCTGATCGTGCTGCGCAACGGCGAGGTGCTCGCCGAACACCGCTTCAACGGCGGGCCGGCGCTGGACCGGCCGGTTAATATCAAGTCCGCCTCTAAATCGGTGCTGTCCGCCATGGTGGGCCTCGCGATTGCTCGCGACGTGCTGGAGGGAGTCGACCAGCCGGTGCTTTCGGTTCTGCGGGCCGATGCTCCGGCCGCGCCCCATCCGCGCCTCGAACGGCTGACAGTCGGCCATCTGCTCTCCATGCAGGCGGGGCTGGAGCGGACCTCCGGCGCCAATTACGGCCGCTGGGTCTCCAGCCCAAACTGGGTCCGCTTCGCCCTTTCGCGCCCGTTCGTTGATGAACCCGGCGGGGACATGCTCTATTCTACCGGCAGCTCGCACCTGCTTTCGGCCATGCTGACCCGTGCCTCTGGGCGCAGCACCCATGCGCTGGCGCAGGAATGGCTGTCCGGCCCGCTCGGCATTGCCATCCCGCAATGGCCGCGCGATGGCCAGGGGATCTATTTCGGCGGCAACGACATGCTGATGAGCCCGCGCGCCATGGCGGCCTTCGGCGAGCTGTACCGCCAAGGCGGCGTGGTGGACGGCACTCGGATCGGGCCCGAAGAGTGGATCGAGCAAAGCTGGACGCCGCGCGCCGTGTCGCCGTGGAGCGGCGAGGGGTATGGCTACGGATGGTTTGTAGGCGAGGCCGGCGGGCACGCGGTGCGATTCGCCTGGGGCTATGGCGGACAGATGATCTACGTGGTGCCCGATCTCGGCCTTACGATCGTGATGACCTCCGATCCGGGCGGCACGCGCGATGGCGGCCATATCGACGCGCTTCACGCTCTTGTTTCGGGCGGGATCGTGCCGGCGGCCGTGGCGGGCGCTTGACCCGGTAGGAGCGCGCCAGGAGAATGCAGGGTGAGCACAACGTCTACTGCGCGGTCGCCTGATTTGGCAGCTGCTTTTCGACGCGCCATCTGAACGGGATGGTGGGGAACGGCGAATGCTCGCCGCTCCCCCGGGGGTTGTTTCTCTTGCTACTTTCGGACGGATTTGGCGTCCAAATCCACCTTCATTTCGCGGGGCCAGAAGCGAAGATCGCGGCAGGCCTTGATGAAGCCCTCGGCATCCTTGCCGTCGGCAAGCGGGAAGAAGCCCTCGTCGCGTTCCGGCGGAATACGTGCTTCGTCGAACAGGGCCTTGGCCTCGGCAGAGTGGGCGATGAATTTGCAGTGGCCGAACGCATCGGACACAAAATCCTTCGAGGCGGCATCCTTCGCCAGCATGGCTGCACCCTCGGCTGAGGGAAGGATGGCGACCGCATCGTACAGCACCGATGGGCCGCCATCGATCTTCTGCTTGGCGGCGACCTTGGTGCCATCATCCAGGGTGACGCCGCCGATCTTGGGCGCGATGACTTCCCATATCGCTCTCTCGGCGGTGACTGCTTCGGTCAGGGCCTTGAACAGCGCCGCTTTCGAGCCGTTGGTCAGGAAGATCCCTAGCTTGCGGCCCGCGAAGCTGTCCGGCCCGTTGGCGATGATGCTGAGCTTCGCCGAGGGGGCAAGATCGAGCGTCGGCTTGGCCGCCTTGGCAGCATCCGGCAGATCCATGCCCAGCCCGTCCGCAACCGTTGCGGCAAGACCGGCATCGATGTTGCGCAGGTGTGAGACCGCTCGGGCGCGAATGTCGACCCGCTCGACTTTGGACAGTTCGAACACCAGCGCATCGCCGATGTGCTTCTGCTCGATCTTCTGCTGGCTGATGTAGAACTGGCGGGCCTGGCTGTAATGATCGGCAAAGGTTTCCGAGCGGATTCGCTGCTTGGTGCCCTGCACCTCGGCGGGGAAGCTCTTGAAGCCGATCTCCGGATTTTCACGCGGGCCGCCGTCAGCGCCCCAGCTGTTCGGCTCGTAATTGACGCGGCCCTTGGGGTTGCGCATCGCCATGTGTCCATCCTGCTGGAAGTTCATCACCGGGCAGCGCGGGGCATTGATCGGCAGGTGCGTGAAATTGGGGCTGCCGAGCCGCTTCAGCTGGGTGTCGAGATAAGAGAAGTTGCGCCCGTGGAGCAGCGGATCGTCCGAAAAATCGATCCCCGGCACGATGTTCTGGGTGCAGTAGGCGACCTGCTCGGTCTCGGCGAAGAAATTGTCGACGTTGCGATTGAGCGTCAGCGTGCCGATCAAGCGGACCGGTACATCTTCCTCCGGTATCAGCTTGGTCGAATCGAGATGATCGAACGGCAGCTTGTCGGCGGTTTCCTGGTCGAATAGCTGCACGCCGAGATCCCATTGCGGGAAATCGCCGCTTTCGATCGCCTGCCACAGATCACGCCGATGGAAGTCGGGATCGGCACCATTGATCTTCACCGCTTCGTTCCACAGCACGGATTGCAAGCCCTGGCGGGGCTTCCAGTGGAACTTGACGAAGGTGGACTTGCCCGCCTTGTCCACCAGGCGGAAGGAGTGGACGCCGAAGCCCTCGATCGTACGGAACGAGCGCGGGATGGTCCGGTCGGACATCTGCCACATGACCATGTGCCAGGCCTCTGGGCTGAGGCTCGCGTAATCCCAGTAATTGTCGTGAGCCGACTGCGCTTGAGGAAATGCGCGGTCCGGTTCCTGTTTTACGGCATGGACAAGATCGGGAAACTTGATCGGATCCTGGATGAAGAACACCGGGATGTTGTTGCCGACGATGTCCCAGTTCCCCTGGCGGGTGTAGAATTTGACCGCAAAGCCGCGCACATCCCTTGCGAGATCGAACGAGCCCTTGTTGCCCGCGACCGTGGAGAAGCGGACGAAGGTTTCCGTCTGCTGGCCCACCGTGCCCAGCACGTCGGCGCTCGTATATTCGGACAGGCTGTCGGTCAGTTCGAACACGCCATGCGCGCCGTAGCCGCGGGCGTGGACCACGCGCTCTGGGATGCGCTCGTGGTCGAAGTGGAAGATCTTTTCGCGCAGGATGAAATCTTCGAGCAGCGTGGGGCCGCGCGGGCCTGCCTTGAGGCTGTTCTGATCGTCGGCGACCGAAATGCCCTGCTGAGTGGTCATCGTGAGCGCGGGATCGCTGGTGGTCTGTCGCGTCTCGCCACCGGAGCCCTGCTGTTCGGCGTAGCTTGTCGGCATGTCGGCGCCGGCTGGAAGCGTGGGGGCCTTGGCCGGCGTCTCGCCCTTCAGCTTACCGGCCGATTGCGGTGTTTTAGTCGTCGCCATGATTAATCTCCATGGTGCGGTCAATGAACTCAAGCATGCGAAGAGGCGAGCACTTTGTTTTTATTTAACTCGGAACCTTTCACAGGCGGAGTTGCCAATAATACGGCGACCTGTGCCATCGGCGAATAGCGGCCTCCTCCGTCGGCTTGCCGCCCCGGCGCGTCGTTGCCGTTCAGTCGCCGCTACGCCTCGCGCAGGGTTGCCGGCTATCGGGCAACCCCGATCGCGAGGATCTCGATGGCGTCCGGGATGCCGCCGAACGGAAGCAGGTCACCGTCTATCGCGCCCAGCATGGCCCGGCTCAGCGGAGCATGGAAGGAGATCAGGCCTGCGGCCGGGTCCGCCTCGTCATCGCCGACGATGCGGAATGTTCTGGTGGTCCCATTCAGCGAGACCCGCACCTCGGTACCGAATCCGACCGTATCGCCAAGCGGAACGGGAGCAAGCTCGGCGGTAATCTCGCGCGTGGTCCAATAGCGGAGATCGCGCTGAATCGCGGCCATTGCGGCCTGATCCGGGCCGCTCTCGAGCCGGGCTTCGAGCTCGGCCCGTCGGCTCTTGATCAGCGCCAGCCCTCGCGCGGTGACGAGGTTACGGCCGGCTGGAATGGGCAGCTCGAACTTCGGCTCCAGATGTTCCTCATCGCTCTCGCGACGGAAGGCCACGCTCATGGGTTCGTCTCCGCTTCCTGCAGCAGGCGCTGGTCGCTCTCATCGGTCCCGAAAGGCGGGAAGAAGACCGGTGGGGCGCTTGGCGACCATGGGGACACCCGGTGCATGATCGCAGCGAACAGGTCGGATGCAAGGTGGCCATACAGCCAGCTCTGCAGATGCGCGAGCGGCAGGCTGTCGAACCACTCCCTGTCCACCGTCGCGAACTGCCGGACGAAGGGCATGATCGCAGCGTCGGCCAACCCGCGCCTGGACCCGCAAAGCTGGCCACCAGCTGAAAGGCGCGCGTCGATCTCCCGCAGGAAGGCCAGCCCCCTTTCCCGGAAGGCCAAGGGATCGCCAGCATGCCGCTGCGGATATTTGTAGCCGTCGAGGTCCTGCTTAAAGGCACCGTCGTTCGCAGCGATCAGCGCCGCATCGTCGTGCGCCAGCCATCCTTCGGGATCGTGATGCGCCAGCGCCCAGCGCATGGTGTCGAGACTCTCGTCGATCACCCCGCCATCCGGCCGGACGAGCACGGGCACGGTTCCCTTCGGTGATGCGGCCAGCATGAGGGCCGGCTTGGCTCCGAGCTTCACCTCGCGCAATTCGCAGCGCGTGCCGCTGACTGCCAGCGCCAGCCGCGCCCGCATCGCAAAGGGGCACCGGCGGAAGCTGTAGAGGACGGGTTTACTGTGCCCGGTCACTTGCCGGCCCTGCCAGTTGGCGGGGCAAGCCGCGCGTCGCCCACGTGGGCGCGCCCCTGTGCGGCGGCGAGGCTCTCCTGCCGGTGGCGTTCGCGGTAGGAGGCGCGCTGCTCATCCGTCCGCTCGCAATGGCAAGCACCGCAGCTGACGCCAGGCTCGTAAAGAGAAGAGGCGAGGTCTTGCTCGCTCAGCGGACGGCGGCAGGCATGACAGAGCGCATGGGTGCCGGGTGCGAGGTCGTGGCCGATGGTCACCCTCTGGTCGAAAACGAAGCACTCGCCCCGCCACAGGCTCGCTCCCTTGGGGATGGTCTCCAGATATTTCAGGATGCCGCCCTTAAGGTGGTAGACCTCCTCGACACCCTCCTGCCTGAGAAAGGCGGTCGATTTCTCGCAGCGGATGCCTCCGGTGCAGAACATCACGACCTTGGGGCGGCTCGAATTGCTTAGCAGTCGTTCGCGTTCTCTGCGGAACCAAGCGGGAAAATCGCGGAAGCTGGTGATCTTCGGGTCGATCGCCCCCTCGAAGCTGCCAACCGCCACCTCGTAATCGTTGCGGGTGTCGATCACGATGGTGTCCGGGTCGGAAATCAGCGCGTTCCATTCCGGCGCTTCGACGTAGGTTCCGGCACTGACCCGCGGATCGATCCCCGGCTCGCCCATCGTCACGATCTCGCGTTTGATGCGCACTTTCATGCGGTGGAACGGCATGGTGGCGGCGCTGGACAGCTTCACCTCGAGGTCGGCGCAATCGGGCAGCCCGCGGATATGGTCCAGCACCCGGCCTATCCTCCGGCTTGGACCGGCGATCGTGCCGTTGATACCCTCGGGCGCTAGCAGCAGGGTGCCGCACACGCCCTGCTCGCGGCAGACACTCTCGAGGGCCGCGCGCATGCTCGCACAATCAACAAAGCTGGTGAAGCGGTACAGGGCGGCCACGCTCACGGGCTGCGGAAGAGAATGGTTCATCGGCGCCGCCATAACGCCTAGCCCGCGGCGCGTCTGCCCATGTCCGCAGCCAGCGGAATGGGTTCATGACCCCGGTGCGAGGTGCTGTCTGATTCGCCGAGCCCTCTCGCCTGTCCGTCGAACGGCCGATCGGGACCGTGTCGGGCGCCAAGCCTTCGAGGACTGTATCGGCCGCGGCCCGTTGTTGCCAGCAGCGTGGCTTTACGGCTTTACCTCCGTTTGGTGCCCCTGGAGCCCGCCAGACGAGGTTCAGACCATTTCGCCGGTGCGATCAGGACGCCTTACAGCGGGTGCGAACGACGATGACCCGCGCGATTTGCGCATCCACGGCTGCCCTGATCAGGTGGCGGCGCTCGGGGCTGCAGAACTCCCAGTCGACGGCGAAGATTCTCTTGAGCGATGAAGCGCCGCTGCGGGAAACATCCTGCCGAGTGCACGCGGGCAGAAAGGGGCATCCGGGGCCGCTGGCACAGATGTTCGTCTAACGGGCCGAGCAGGTCGATGGCAGAAGGGAGCGCACCGGCCACCAGGATCCAGCCCAAACGCCACCGGGTGCCGGACAAGCTCCCGGTGAGCAGCGGGTACCTGGCGATGAGGCCGACGCTCGGCGAAAGGCCCATCAGAGAAGCCGCCGTCTGCGCAGTGGCCAAGCAGGCCAGCGGCACCGACTGGCCGAGCCTGCCATGCGGGCAATCGGTGCCGCTGGCCGAGGGCATCACCGCACCCGCCATGAGGAACATCGCCTGGCTGGGGAGGGCCGCCGACGTGCCGCAAACGGATATGCGTTGCGTCTCCAGGAGCAGGTCGTTGCCGAAGTGCTCCTAAAGCCGCTGTAAGCGGGGAGAGGCTCTTGCTCCTGCGATGATCTCGTCAGAACCGGCTTTCATTGGCAACGGCGGGTAACAACGCGCAGGTCACCTTTCCGCGCATCGGCCTCCTTGCGAGCAGTGTCGCTCACTGAAGTTCGCGGGCTTCCACGCTGCACCCGCTGCACAGGCAATCGGCCGGGCGGCTGTTCCGGTTGAGAAACTCGCTCGCTCACTCGCGCCGGGGAGCCTTGGAATCGCTATCGCACCGCGCCGGCAGAGATGGCGGCCGGCGAGCAGAGAACGATGCCACTAGCAGAGGCCGCAGCGCCACTCTTCGTTCAGAACCTCCCCGCCCTCACCATCGCCCGGTTGGCTGCTGCCATGGTTTGAACTCTCGTGGCTCTGGACGCGCTCACGAAACGTGCGGGCCAGTTTGGCGTGTCGTTCGCGCGCGACATCGCCAACCGCGCCCAATGCCCTCAACTCTTCCTGAACGGCGCGACGAGAATAAAATGCGGTGTTCGACTGCATACAATGCCCCCCTGCGTCGGCTGCACGCAGGGCAGTCTGATGTTCGAGGGTTAAAGAGTTGATAAGAAGCAAGTCGAAATCTGGAGCGGGCCGGGTCATCTCCGAACAGGATGCTCGCGATCTTGCAAAGGCTTAATCTCGGACCGGTAACAAACAGGGTAGCACGTCGGGGCCTCGATGTGATCGCCCGAGCCGTCAGCGATGCGGCGATGCTCATCGGACCGCACCAACCGCGCGCACGATCCTAAGTAGCCGAAGGCGCCGAATTGGCCGAACTGGTCAACGAAGCTGATGTGGCGCTTTATACCAGGCGCACGGCCGGGACCGCCTGGTGCTTAAAGGAGATGGGCTGCGGAAGGCAGCTTAACGCCTCTGCTGGAACGCCCGGAGGATCAAGGGGCGCCGCTCGACCTCAATGATCTCGCAGTTCCATCGAAAGGCGCCGACGTTGGTAAGGCACTGGCTCGCTGCGCCATCGGAGCTTTCGAAGGCCGTTCAGAAGCGGATGCCGAGGCCCGCTAGAACCTGGTTTCGATTGATGCTGCCACTGGCCGACGTGCCAAGTTCGAAATCATTGTATCGCGTGTGGACGTACTCGACCTTCCCATACAACTGGCCGATGCCGAGTTCGGCTCCGAGGCCGACGTGGTAGCCGGCGCGGCTTGCGCTTTCCTCGATGTTTACGAGGTCGCCGACGCTTCTGTAAGTCGCGCCGACCTGCGCGTTCGAATAGCCGCCCTTTGCGTAGAGCAAGACAACAGGGATGACCAGAAAGCCGACCCGAGCTCCTGCGGTGAGATTTCGCTCTGCTTCGACGCAGGCCCGGTCATTCCCGAGAACGCTATCGCACACCTCTCCTTGTGCGAAATCTGCGCCTCCATAAGCACCGATAACAGCGCCGCCCAGGGACAGGTCATAGCCGATCTCGCCACCATAGCTGAAGGTGGAGGCATCCCCGTCAAACTCCCGATTGATCCCATCTTGCACTTCAAGTGCCACACCGACCTTATCCCACCCGACACGTCCCTCGAGGCGCAATCCGCCAAAGTCCTGTGCCAAGAGCGGTGCCGGAGATAGAAGTGCCACAAATGGGATGACGCAATAGATTGATTTCACGAGAGCTTTTTCCATGGCACCGGCGGCTGATTTCGCGTGCACCTCACTCAGCTACGGCGCGCGAGGGTGATCGTTCCGACCGATCAGACACGGAGCGGCGACACCGGTCGGCCTGTTGCATTTTCAAGAACGCGTAAAGCGGAGGATATCTGCGACAGATTCGACGGTGCGGGCCGACGACAGGAGGCAAGAAGCGAACGGGCTGCTGGCGCTAACGTTTTACTCGTCCAGCGGTCGCGTGACGGGCAGCCGCTGCGGGAGGCTTTGCATTCACCCCATCGCCTAATTGTGCGCTGCTGGTTGCCCGAACTCTCCTGCCGCGAGCGGAGGATGGCCCGAATTACATAGCCGGAAGGCTTCACTGCGGTCCCTCGGCTTCAGCCTCGAGAGTGCACGCCCGACACATTAGCCACTATCGCTTGCTGCAGGACTGGGGCAAACTCGAGCATGATCATTTCTCTCGCTCCCGCCGCTCGCCCCGCTCTCGCCCTGACGCTCGCCTGCCTGGTGCTGGGGGGATGCGGGGTGCCGCTGGAGCGAGCGGGAGCGGCCGCGACGGGACAGCAGGACGGCTTCTTCGCTGCGCTCTCGAGCCATTGCGGCAACGCCTATGCGGGCAGGCTGGTTTCGGGCGAGGCGGCTGATGCGGACATGCAGGGGCGGCCGATGGTGATGCATGTGCGCGAGTGCAGCGACACGCGCATTGCCGTGCCGTTCCACATCCAGAACGCCGATGGCAGCTGGGACCGTTCACGCACCTGGCTGATCACGCGCACCCAAGGATCCGGCGGGCCGGGCCTGCGGCTAAAGCACGATCATCGGCACGAGGATGGCTCGAACGATGCGGTGACGCTCTACGGCGGGGATACCGCCAGCAAGGGCAGCGCGCGGGCTCAGGAATTTCCGGTGGATGCGGAGAGCATCGCAATGTTCCAGGCCAATGGGCTGACCGCTTCGGTGACGAATGTGTGGCGGGTCGAGGTCGATCCGGCGGGGAGCGAGGGCGCGGCCTATGCCTATCAGCTGAGCCGCGCCAATCGCCTGTTCCGGGTGGAGTTCGACCTGACCCGGCCCGTCGCAGCGCCGCCGGCACCTTGGGGATGGGAGTAGGATTGAGAGACTCGCTCAGCGGGGATGGCGATCTGCCTTGCCGAATTGGGTGTCGAGCAGCGAAACCATTTTCGCGCCCGCATCGCGTGCAGCGGCATCGACATCGCCGGCCTGGGCGGTGACGGTAACCGGGTTGGACCCCCGTGGACGGGCCTCGATTGTGCATTGCTTGTCATCGCTGCCGCCGCGTGAGGCGTTGGTGTCGGTGATGTGTACTTCGAGCCGGGTCAGCCGATCTTCGAACCGGGCCAGTCGATTGCGCAATTGCTCCTCGATCCGCTCGGCAACGTTCTCGGTGCCCATGACGCTGCTATCTGTATTGAATTGGAAATCCATGAGAGAAGGGTCACTCCGTGCCGTGTGGGGGTGCCGATCAAACCGAACAGTACGAGGGGTTGTTCCCGAAAGACCAGGCGGCGCACGTGCCCCCGGAGGTAAAAACAGGCCACACGCATCCGGTTTGTTGCTGCTGTGTCCTCCCGCATGAGTTCGCGCCGGTCAGCATGGCATGCGGCGCAGTTCTATCCAGATTGTCGATGGAGTGGTCGTGCTGGACTGCTTATCGTGGGGATCGGCTGGGGTGCTGGTTCGCGTACCGCTCCAGGGTCGATCGGCGGGATCGGGTCTCCGGCGGGGAGCGCCAAGGGTGTGGGCCTCGGCGTCGCAGGCCAAACCACGACGCCGAGGCCCAATATTGCCAACACGGGCCAACGTGGCCGACCGGAGGGCGGAGGGTCACAATCCCCGCGCTCTTTCCCGGATATGGACGGTATTTCCTAAGGAGCGGTTAACGCGGTAGGCAAAATCTCTTTGCGCGTCCTATAGTTCCGATCATGTCCGAGCGAACAGAACTCTTCCGGCGGCAGGCCGTCGAAGCGCAAAACGTGATGAACGGGCGCACGCGCATCGCCCCACCACCCAGCTGGACCGCCACGAACCTGCTCCTGGCAGTGCTCGTCATCGGCGGCATCGTCTTCGCCTCGCTTGCCAGCTATGCCCGCACCGTCGACGCGCCGGGGATCGTCGACACGACCCGCGGAACGCCGGTTATCGCGGCGGAACAGCAGGGCATTCTCGAGGTGCAGGTCGAACTTGGCGAGCAGGTCCAGGCTGGCGATGTCATCGCCATTACGCGGATCGTGTCGCGTAACGAGCAGGGGAACCTGGGAACGATGCGGCGGGCCGCGAGCCTTGAAGAGGCGCAGAACGCGGAGTTGCGTGCGCGGGCGGCAGGCGATGTCGGGCGGTCACAGGCAAATGCCCGGCGGGCGCAGGCTGAAGCGGCCGACCGACGCATCGACAGCCTGCTCGAGCAGCTCGAGCAGGCGCGGGAGCAGACCGCCCGGTCGGAGGCCGATCTCGAGCGCGCGGCCGCCATCGCGACCCGGGGGTTCCTGTCGCGGCAGGATCTGGATGGCAAGGAAAGCGCCGTTGCCCAGAAGCGGCAGGCCGAGGCGCTCATCGAGGAGCAGATCGCCCGTACCCGCGGCGAGCGGGAGGTGGCGCTCGCTGAAGCCGAGCAGGCCCTGAGCGAGGCGCGGGTCACGGCCAGCTCGGCCGATAGCGATGCTTCGCGAGCCCGGCGAAGCGCTGTGGCTGAAGATGCGGTCGGCAGCATCGTCCACGTCGCCAGCGTGGCCGGTGAGATCGCATCGCTGCCGCTGCGCGCCGGCAGCCAGGTAGAGGCTGGCGACACGATCGCCATCCTAATCCCACATGCCGGCCAGCGGATCGCGCGGATATCGGTGCCGGCCCGATCTATGACGGATCTGAGGCCGGGGCAGACGGTGCGCATCGCGGTGGATGCCTATCCCTACCAGACCTTCGGCATGATCGATTCCACGATCCGCAACGTTGCCAGCGCACCCGTCCAGACCGACCTCGGACCGGTCTTCATCGTCGAAGCCGAGCTACCGGAAGCGCTGCCCTATTATGGCCGTACGGCTGACCTGTTTCCCGGCATGACCTTGAATGCCCGGATCCGCACCAAGGAACGCAGCTTGCTCGAATGGATCCTCGACCCCTTGTATGCGGTCGGCCGGCGATGAATGCAGAGGCCGGGATCAGCGCCGCAACCGGGCCGGTCATCAGCCTGCGGCGAAGCCGCCGGGTGCGCCCCGTCGCGCAGACGGAGATTGCCGAGTGCGGCCTTGCCTGTGTGGCGATGATCGCCAGCTTCTGGGGCAAGAGGATCGATCTTGCCGAAATGCGCCGGCGGCATCCGGTCACCGCGCGGGGCATGAGCCTGGGCGATCTGGTGAAGACGGCCAGCGCGCTCCATCTCTCCAGTCGGCCGCTGAGGGTCGACATCGGGCGGCTGGGGCAACTCTCCTACCCGGCGATCCTGCACTGGGACCTCAACCATTATGTCGTTGCCGAGAGGTTTCGCCGTGGAAAGGTGTACATTGTCGATCCGGCGCATGGCACCGGGGCCTGGCATGACCGGGCATCGCTCGATCGACACTTTACCGGCGTGGTTCTCGAACTCGAGCCCTCGGACAGCTTCGCGCCGGAGACGCTGAAGCGCGAACTGCGCCTGAGCGAATTGTGGGGCCGGACGCACGGGCTCGCCGGCACCATCGCGCAGGCGGTGCTGCTCTCGCTGATCCTGCAGCTGTTCGTTCTCGCCTCGCCCTACTTCCTCCAGGTCGCGGTAGACGAGGCCATTCCCGCGGCGGATGCCGACCTGCTGACCACGCTGGGCATCGGCTTCAGCGTCTTTGCCATCATCACTGGCGTTGCCCATGCCATGCGCGGCTATGTCCTGCTGTCTGCAGGGACGATGCTGGCCTATGCCATGTCGACCAACGTGGCCCGGCACATGCTGCGTCTGCCGATCGCCTGGTTCGAACGGCGCAGCGTCGGGGACATCCTCTCGCGCTTCCAGTCGATCCAGCCCCTCAGGCTGCTGATGACAGAGGGGATGGCGGCGGCCTTCCTCGATGGCCTGATGGCCGTTATCACGCTGGTGGCCATGGTGCTGTATTCGCCCACCCTAACGGCGATCCCGCTGGTCTCGCTGCTCGCCTATTTCGCCTTGCGCGCCCTCACCCTCTCGCGCGAACGGACGACGGAGGGCGAGGCGATCATCGCCCTCGGTCGCGAGCAAAGCGCGATGATCGAGACCTTGCGCGGGATGACCACCATCCGGCTGTCGGGACGAGAGGCCCTGCGGCAGGCGGCCTGGCAGAACCGGCTTACGGATCTGCTCAGCGAACGCTACGCGCATGACAAGATCACCACCACGCAGCAGGCCGGTGGCCATCTGCTCGAAGCGCTGGAGATGGTCGCGGTGGTTTGGCTGGGCGCGATGTTCGTCATCGACGGCGGCTTCTCGATCGGCATGCTGTTCGCCTTCGCGGCCTGGCGGCTGCAATTCTCCCTCGCCGCTCGCCGCGTGGTCGACCAGGCGGCAGCGTGGCGGACGGCGAAGCTGCATCTCGATCGGCTGTCCGATATCGCCTTCTCCGAGGAAGATCCGGGCTTCAGCGAGCCGGAATTCAAGACCGAGGAGATGCAGGGCCGGATCGAGCTGAGGGGCGTGTCCCACCGGTATGGGCAATACGACCCTTACGTCCTGAAAGGCATCGATCTTGCCATCGAGCCGGGAGAGCATCTCGTCATCACCGGGCCAAGCGGAAGCGGGAAAACAACGCTCATCAAGATTCTGCTCGGGCTGCTCGAGCCGAGCGAGGGCGAGGTGCTCGTCGATGGCCAACCCATCGGACGATACGGCCGACGCGCCTATCGGGCACAGGTGGGAGCGGTGCTGCAGGAAGACACGCTGTTCACCGGCACCATCGCAGACAATGTTGCCGGGTTTACCGGCACCGACCTCGCCCGGGTCAAGACAGCACTGCAAGACGCTTCGATCCTCGATGATATTAACAAAATGGCCATGCGTGAGAATACGCTGGTGGGCGATATGGGCTCGACGCTCTCGGGCGGGCAAAAGCAGCGGGTCCTGATTGCCCGGGCGCTGTATCGGGCACCGCGGCTGCTCGTGCTCGACGAGGGAACGTCAGCACTCGACGCGGCCCACGAAAGACTGGTGAACGAGACGATCGCTCGCATGGGCATCACGAGGATTGGGATCGCCCATCGCCGCGAGACCATCGAAGCCGCGCGGCGCGTGGTCACGATCCGCGATGGCATTATCGAGAGCGATCGGGCGGTCGAGCAGCAGAGCTGACTGGCGAAGTGTTACGGCTCTGCAGCAGAAATGGCCGGACTGGCTACATAAAGCAATCCCGAACCACGACGCCGGTCCGAACGATTGCAGCCCTGGGCCCGGCTGGTCGCATCGCCGCTGCGGTCCATGCATGCCCTTGGCAAACAAGCCCCGGTGCGTACGAACGCACTGGGGCTTGCCCAGAACAGACGTGTTAGAACGTGCGGATGTGACCCACGCCACCGGCGACCTGGTCAATTTCGTCGCTGGTGAGGACTTCGATCTCGCTCGACTCGGTCTCGGTCGTGTTCAGATTGTTGATCATGTTGTGACTCCTACGTGTTGGCACCGGAGTGGCTCCGGTGACAACAGGTATTGCAGGATGGGAGAAAGTAAACAAACTATTCCTGATGCCTACGTGCTATCCCGGAGTGAGCCGTAGAAAGTGAACTCGAGGATTAGCACCGCTTTTTCGACACGCTCAACGAGAGTGGATTACGCTTCAGCCCGGGCTTCTGAAAAGCTGTGGGACGTGAGCAGCTTAGGGTTCTGCTGAAGCCGGTTGATCCGAGGCTGCGGCTTGTGGTGTGAACACCAGCGCAGAAGCCGCATCGATCGGTTTGTAACAATTGCGGGAGGCAGGACACACCTGGTTGGCATCCCCTCCGCTACCGCTGCTACGACCAGGACATCGCGCTCTGTTTCGACGAATGGGGCTTCGACCACATCAATCTGCATCTGGGGCTCGACTAACGTGCGCAAGCAGGCTCCGCGCTATGGAAACTTCTCGCGCACCATCGGCGGTGTACGCTATACTGGGGCCGCATGCTGCACAATCGACGGCGCCGCCCGCCGCCCGCTCTACACCCTGCCCGGCAACTGGAACGATCCCGATAAGCTGTTCGTAGGCACCGGCAATTTCGATGGCGGCCCAACTGGTCGAGGCGCGCACCACTTCTCGCTTTGGGCTATGCTCAGTGCCCCGCTGATCATCGGCTACGATTGCCGGTAAGCTAGGCCCGAGCTGCTCGCCATCTGGACGACGCAAGGTGATCGCGCTCAACCAGGATCCGGCCGGGCACCACACCGTGCTGACCCTCGACGGCAACGAGGTACTGATCTACATTACGACGCTGGCCAATCGCGAAAAGGCGGTGGCGCTGTTCAATCGCATCGATCACCGCTGGAAGCGGTGCTGGCTGCGCAGCATATCAAGCACATCCCGGCGCGCCCATCGCGTTTGCCGACCTGTGGTCAGGCGAGCCGCTCACCTTCACCGACGAGCGGGCATTTACCCTTGCCTTGTACGAGACCCGCCTGTTCCGCGCCACCGGCACGTGCGAACGGCCCGAACGGCACTACCTCTCCGAATTGCCTGGCCGCGTTCACAGAGCGCATGACGGCGTTGTGCGGCCTCAGCCTGATCAGACCGTCCACCGCGCGGTGGTTCACTGGCAGAACACGCGCGGGCGTCGCGAACGGCCGCGCTACACCGGCTGGGTCGTCGCGCAGGCGGATGCTTCGCTCCACCCACACTCCCTGCGCATCGCCGGTCGCGAGTTCAGCAGCGGCATCGGCGTGCTAGCCAATCCGCGCCTCGATTTGCGCAGTGGCAGCTACAGCCGCTTCCGGGCAAATGTCGGGAGTCGGCGGTTTCGCTGTAATTGGGCAGCAGGTGCAGTTCGAGCTTCATGGCAACAGCCATCTATCGACACAGACCGAATGGATCGGCTTCGGCCAGCTCGCCGGGTCTTGGCGGCCGACCTGGTTCGGCGGGCCTGCTCAAGATGGTCGTGCGCACCCGAAGCCGACCGACGCGCCAGTCCGCATAACCTGGGGCGTGGCGGCGCTGCTGCGGTGGCGAGACGGTCAGTCGCCCTTCCCCACCCTCATTGCCGCAGGACCGCCGCGCCGATACCGGCCGAGAGCGACATCATCACCTGGTTGCGCGCTGCCCGCAGCATCGTCTCGTGAAAAGCCTGATCTGCCTCGCGCCCCTCGGCGGTCGTCAGTGCGCGCGCGCGCGCATGGCGGCGAGCGCCCTTAACATGGTTACGAGTTCCGCTTCGCTACGCCGCTCGGCCGCCAGACGGGCGACTGCGGGTTCCACCACCCGGCGCTGTTCGAACAGGTCCTGCACAAAGGTGACGTCGGGCTCGCTCGCAAACGCCCACGACAGCAACATGGGATCAAACAGGTTCCATTCGGAGCGCGGCAAAACTCGCGTGCCGTCCTTCGGCCAGCTCACGACCAGGGCCTTAGCGGTGAGCACCTGCACCGCTTCGCGATAGGCGCTGCGCGAGACGCCCAGCGCCTCGGCATTGGCAATTTCCCCGGTCAGCCGCTCGCCGGGTGCGAACTGGCCAGAGACGATCGCTGCGCCCAGATAATTGGCCACCGCCCCGCGCAGCCTGCAGCCAGACGCCCTTGGCGATCCGACCAGCGTCTCCGGCAGAACACCGGCAAGCGTTTCACGACCAGGCGCTTGCTTGCCCATTCACCCCTTAATTCGCTGGAGGCGCCAGGCCCCCATCTCACCTCAATATTCGTGCAATCGGCTGCGAACGCAACCAAACGCAGATCATTGCTATGGCGCCTCCGCCGGTAGGGGGGCACCCGGCGAGGCAATCCCCAAGGAGAGAACCGATGCCAAGTTTGCAGACTTGCTTCTCGCCAATCCTCTAAGCGCGCTCGCGGGCTATGCCATCGCGCCGCAGCCCACCGGCATTGGCACCTTCACGTACACCGGCAACCCGCTGATCCGCGACCACCACACCGCCGACCCGGCGTCATTGGTAGTGGGTGACACGCTGTACCTCTATGTCAGGCATGACGAGGCCCGCAGCGCGCAGATGTTCATCATCGGTATCCTTTACGAACCGAGCGGGACAAGGGCCATAACGCACCGACATGGTCCAACCTGCCAGGGAGCACATGGCCTGCGGGGCGACGTTCATCAACGCTTGTTTGGGCGTATGAACGAAGGGCAGCCGTCCGCTTCGATCGCCTAAAATCTGACGGTCGGCAGATGAACTATTCATAGCCATCGGCAAAGAATTTCGGCGCAGTTTTTACCAAGACAGTGATCTACCGAGCCTCATCCAAGGGATGGGACCCAAAGCGGTAGTGTAAAAATTCGGCGCGAGTACGAGCATCCAAGCGGCACATCCTGGCACCTCCGCACGGCCGCTGTTGCACTTTAGACACGAAAACTCGCAATCCACGACGCTGCCTTGCTTAGGGTTTTCTGGTGTGTTTTTCTCTCGACCACGCCTGTGCCCAGAAGGGCGGGGCGAATTAGACGGGGGGAATACGAGTGATGAAATTCCTGAAGGCGACGCTTCTTACCTCGATAGCGACAGCAGCGTTCACCTCCCCTCTGCACGCCCAAAACCAAGATACCGCAGATGAGCGCAACACTGCAGCGGTCGACCCCTCGGAACGGATCATTGTCACCGGAACTCGGGCGGCTAACAGAACTGTCGCTGACAGCCCCGTGCCAATCGATGTTCTATCGGCCGAGATACTCACCCAGAGCGGGTACACCGAAACGAATCGGCTGCTCGCGCAGCAGGTTCCTTCCTTCAACTTTCCACAACCGTCGATCACCGATGGAACGGATGTCGTGCGGCCGGCGACGTTGAGAGGCCTCAGCCCCGATCAGACGCTGGTGCTGATCAACGGCAAGCGTCGTCACACAACCGCGCTCCTGAACATCAACGGTTCAGTCGGCAGGGGATCTTCTGCCGTTGATATCAACTTGATTCCTGCCATCGCCCTAAACCGCGTGGAAGTTCTTCGAGATGGTGCAGCCGCACAATATGGATCGGATGCCATCGCCGGGGTCATCAACTTCCAACTGTCCGACCGCCGGGAGGGAGGCCAGATCAAGATCAACTACGGTACCTATGTCACTCGCGTCAGCGGTATCGAAGAGGTGACTGGGGTGGCGCCGGGCGCAACTGGGCCGACTGTTCGAGCCGATGGTACATACGTCCTTAACACGACAGGTGAGGATCGGAAGGTGACGGACGGCCAAACCATCACAATTGCCGGTGTGTTCGGTCTGCCATTAGCCCAGGAAGGTCATGTAACGCTGTCGGCGCAGTACCAATACCGGGAGCCGACCAATCGGTCAGGATACGACCCACGACGCCAGTTCCCGCTCGTGAATGGCGCACCCGATGCTCGGGAGTTTACGTTCGATCGTCTCAGCCATCGGTACGGCGATCCGATGACACGAGACCTCAACCTGTTTATGAATGCAGGTCTTCCTCTGGCAGGCGACGCGGCCGAGCTATACGCCTTCGCAAGCTATGGGAACCGCGACGGGCAAAGCGCCGCGTTCTACCGAACTGCGGGTGACGCTCGGAACGTGCTCGCGATATACCCGGAGGGCTTTCTCCCGCTCATCAACACTGAGCTGGATGACCGCGCAGGAACCGTCGGACTTAGGGGCGAGGTCGGCGGCGGCTTTCGGTATGATCTTTCTGCTGGCCATGCCGAGAACGATTTCGATTTCCTGATCAGCAATACGCTGAACAGGTCGTTCGGGCCGGCGTCCCCGACGCGGTTCGATTCGGGCGGGTTACGCTACCGGCAGACGCTCGTGAACCTCGATCTCAGCAAGGATCTACCCTTTGGGTTCGCCAACAGTGTCACCGCGTCAGCGGGTGCTGAATATCGCCGCGAGGCATTTCAGATCCGCCCGGGAGAGAACGGCAGTTTCGCGGGTGGTACCTTCGGCGGCGCTTCTGGATCGCAGGGCTTTCCCGGCTTTGCTCCTGTCATTGGAGGCCAGCAAGTCGATCAGGAGCGTTCAAGGCACAATGTTTCTGCGTATGCGGAGCTGGACGCATCGATTACGGGCGCTTTCAACCTACAGCTCGCTGGCCGCTACGAGGACTACTCGGACTTCGGCTCTGACTGGAACGGCAAAGTTGCGGCGAGGTTTGCACCCTTTGACGGGGTTGCGCTTCGGGGCTCCATCTCGACTGGCTTTAGAGCGCCGTCGCTTCAGCAGCAATTCTTTGCGGCGCAGGCAACCAACAACGTGAATGGCCAATTGCTCGAAACGGTCACTTTGCCCGTCGACAACCCCATTGCAATCGCACTGGGTGCCACTCCGCTCCGCCCCGAAACCTCGGTCTCTTACTCGGCAGGCGTCGTGCTCCAGCCGTTGCGGCGCGTAAACCTCACCGTGGACGTCTATCAGGTCTCCATCGACGACCGCATTGTCGTCACCGAAAATCTCAGTGCCTCGCGCGACGCGGCGGGTAATCCGAGTGGCGGCAACCCAGGTCGCGCCATTGCAGAAATTCTCAACAACGCTGGCTTCCGGACGACCAACGCGGCCCGTTTCTTTGTAAATGGCCTCGATACCCGTACGAGGGGTGTCGATGTGGTAGGGACGTATGGGGTCGACATTGGTGCCGCGGGCAGCCTGACGCTCACCGCCGGCTTCAATTACAACGAGACAAAGCTGGAACGCATCCTTGCTGCACCGGGTCCGCTCGCAAGCGTGCCGGGTGTGGTCCTGTTCGGCCGCCAGGAGCAACTCCGGCTGACGAGCGGACAGCCCAAGGACAAGATCAACCTCTCGCTGGACTACGAACAGGGTATGTTTGGCTTGACCGCTCGCGGCACCCGGTATGGCGAAGTCTTTGCCGCTGGTGGTGAACTGGGGCCAGCCGGCTCGGGCATCTTCAATGATCTTCGCATGGCCCCGAAGTGGGTGGTGGATCTGGAGTTGCGTGCGAGAGCCGACGAAATGGTTGAGTTTTCGGTGCAAACAATTTGCTGGATGAATACCCCGATCTGGTGCCGATGGGTCAAGCGGGAACAGCGGCAAATGGCGCTCCGGTCTTTTACCCGGCCACAAGCTATATCGTCGCGTTCTCGCAGTACTCTCCGTTCGGATTCAACGGTCGATTCCTGTATGGACGTATGTCGCTTCAGTTTTAGAGGGCGGACGCATTGGGGCTACCGGACGACGAATGAAGTGGTGGCATTGGTAGCCATGAAGTTCTTGATTTTGCGGTCGAAACCGGTGCTACACGCCTCCAGTCAAACTGAAGGCGCCGCTTCGGCTTGGCATCGCGGCCGCGCGACCGCAACGGCCGATCATCAACCCGGACGCGCCCTGGCCGCTTCTCCGCCAGGTGCTGCTCAATTGCTAACCATGCTTCATCCGAAAACCAGAACGACGATCCCGGCCGCAGCTGCCCTCGACTGAACCCTGATGAAGGAGGGTCCCGAGGCGGAGCCAAGCTGCTGATTGTGTTTGGACCCAAGGCATTCGTCATCGGTTATACGTTGAATGAGATCGACGACGGCGGCCCCGCCTCAAAGGCTTTTACGACACGGGGGTGTGGAACCTTCGCAAGCCTCGCCCGCTAACCTACGATCTACGTGATGGCGCGCTGCGGCTTCATTGGTGCTTGCAGCACAAGCGCACGCCGCCTATCAATCTATGGTGTGGTTAACGTACTGCTCATCTCAGCATCAGTCGACTTATGGCATAGTAATGCCGACACGATCTAATGAGCGGAACAATAATGTGAACGATTTGAATGGCATTTTGACGCTTCCACCTGACCCAGCTGGTGATATTCGGCTAAAGATGGGCCTTAAATCATCTGACGAACTTCGTGTTTCATTCATTCCCGGCCCTGGTGATGTGGCTGGAACCTTTGCTCGTTGGCAAATCCGTCAGCACGATCGTCGGGTGCCAACAATTGCCTATTCGCTTATGTTCTACGAAGTCATGTCAAATCTAAATGCCAAATGCCAGATCGTTTCTCTCCAGCCTTTTAGGCCTTCAGCAAATAATACGGGCACGCAATTCAGATTCGAACATGTGGCGGTTCTACCATCAAAAGATCGGTGGAGCTACATACGCAGTCGATACCTTTTTTCACGTAAGTTGGTCCAGGCGGTGGAGCGCCATGATCCGCATATCGTCGTCACTTCTACCCATAATCCAGCCTCCTCATGGAAAAAGCTTACCAAGAACAGGACGCTTGTACTGACGGCACACAATACGTTCTGGCCGATGGGGAGGCCCCGCAAGGATCTTAAAGGCCGGCTTGCCAAGGCGCTTCTTTCCTCCCAAGCCACGGCCATCGACGCGGCAATCTGCACCTCACACGAATGTGCCCGACAGATTGCCGATCTTACGAAAGGTCGTATTCGTGGAGAGGTTCAATGCCCGCAAATCGTAGCGCATTATCCGATTGAAAAGCGCAACGAAGTCAAGAAGCTGCTCTTTCTGGGGCGAGTTGAGCACTCAAAGGGCGTTCTCCTTCTCCTGGACGTGTTCGACCGGCTTGCGAAGCGCTACCCAGATTTGTCGCTGGTCATTGCAGGGTCTGGCAGCGCAGATGCTGATCTGAAAACGCGAACGGCCCGATCATCCTATCAGGATCGTATCACATTGGCCGGCAAAGTCGGCTCTGTAGAGGTTCACTCTTTTATTGCCTCCTCCGACCTATTGGTCTGTCCTACCATGCAGAATTTCAACGAAGGCTTGGCCGTGGTTGGCTTCGAGGGGGCTGCACATGGTATTCCGACTGTCCTAAGCTCCGTTGTACCCGCCCTTGAGCTGCTCGGAGAAGGTTGTACCGTTTTCGAAGCTGATAACCCCACCGCGCTTCACGATGCGCTTACCAACCTCATTGATGATCCGCCCACCTACCGTAAACGCTGCGCCGCAACAGCCGCGGTACGCGAGAAAATTTATGATCGTTCGTTGTCGTGGGGAAGCGGATTGTTCCGGGCTCTGCTGAAGGCCTGAAGCTCTTCTCACAAAGCGCAGAGATAGAGCGTTCAGATCACTCAAGACAATGCGGGCACGCCCTCGAAACAAGATCACCCTTGTGCCGCGGGCCTGATCGCTGGACCGCCTGCTACAACGTCACCGATGTTCTCTGGCCGCGGCCACCCGCGGAATGCGTTCGCTAGCCGCGTTGTTGGGGTGACCTGCGGCGAGGCGCGACACCGTAGCGGTGATGCAATCGTGCGGGTTGATCCCGTCAGGTTTGCAGCAATCGATATGCATCAAGCGCGGCGAACCTATCGTCGCGGATGCCCTCCGTGTTGGGGAGCGGGCTGTCCTCGCCCACCCACAACCCGCCATAAAGCTGCGCGCCCAGATGCTGGAGGAACTGGCCGTAGACCTCCGGCTGGATGGTGCCGATCGGATCCCCCCGGTCGATCGCAATGGCGGTCTGCGCCTACCCGACAAGCGGCGCGGAGCCCATGCAGAGCACGATCGCGGTCAGCGCTGCTCTAACAGCCTTCATCCTGGCCCCATCATGTCTGGTCATCCGCCCCCCGTGTTCGCGGACCCTGAATCCTCGAACCAAGCCCCGCGTTCCGCTCGCAACCGAGCGCTCGCAAGACAGGATGCCCCTTGTTGCGCGTCGGCGCGGCATCTTGCACACGGCCTCGTCCCGGCGCGCACGGGCGCGAAGCTGCAAGGTGACGCGGGAGAGCAATCCGGAAAACAGCGGGTGGCGGCGGGATCGAGACCCGCAATGCGCATCCGTCGGCGCTGGCGATGCAGGCCGGCCAGCGGGTGGCCAGCGGAGAGGTGATCGGCTTCGTCGGTTCGACCAACCGTTCGACCGGGCCGCACCCCCATCATGAAGTGCGGCGCAACGGGCAAGCACCAGACCCGCTCGCACCTTGGCAGCCATCGCAACCGCGTCGCGAGCGCCTAGCTTCTCGCCGTCTTCAGGCCCTACCCCGCCCCTGTGCGGTGACGGTAGGTGACGTTCACCCGTTCCGACAATATCAGGTAGGGCAGCCAGATCGCCGCGCTGATCAGCACCTTCTTGATGTTCCCGTCCAGCAGCACCAGCAGCGGCTCGGCCAGATCAGCCGGCACGCCGCCGATCTGCGCGAGCCGCTGGGCGATCAGCAGCTGCATCGTCACGTCCACCGCCCAGGCGAACAGCAGCATCCGCGGGAACAGCGGCATCGTGCGCAGCGCCATCACGAACACCACCATGTAGAAGAAGCCGGTCACCACCAAATGGCTTACGTACTGATGACTCTCGTCAGCCGCCGAATGGCGGTCCGCGGCCAACTGGCGTCCATCGCGCAATCTTCATTCCGCGTAACGGATGCGACACCGGGTAGCGTACAATTCCAAAGCCGTGAGAGCGCTTGGGCAAAGCTTGCTGATGCGGTCGAGAGAACCGGCTTAAACCTAACTGATACCCGGAACGACAGGCTTCGCGAAAAGCTTGTCGCCGCCGGCTTCGCCTCGCCTGCCGCGCCACGTGTATTTACGATGGCCCGGCTTGCGATGGTCATCGCGCTCCCTCTCTTCTATGTTGTAATCTCCTATTCACAAGATGTTCCGCCCACCTTCTTCAAAATCTACCTCTACGGGTCGGTGCTTGCATTACTTGGCTTGTATTTGCCAAATCTCTACATTCAAGCAAGGGCGGACCGCCGGAAGGAAGAAATAGTCAATGGCTTCCCAGACTGCCTCGACCTGATCTTGGTCTGCGTGGAAGCAGGTCTCGGAATTGAGGCGGCGATGGATAGGGTAGGCCGAGAGATGGTCCATTCTCACCCGCTCGTCGCGCATCTGCTCTCGGTCGCTGTGCTGCAACTGCGAGCGGGCGCGACCCGCGAAGAGGCTTACCGTAGGCTGGCCGACATGTCTGCCGTCGACGAGATTCGTTCCTTCTCCACACTGCTTATCCAGTCCGATAAGCTGGGAACTAGCATCTCGACCACGCTGCGTGTCTATGCGGCTGAGATGCGCGAGCGGCGCCGGATGCGAGCCGAGGAGAAGGCGCACCGTCTGCCGGTGCTGATTTCGATCCCGCTGGTCGTTTTTATGCTCCCCACCATGATTGGGGTACTGATGCTGCCTGCCAGTGTTCGAATGGGCCGCGAAGTTTTCCCATTGATGGCAGGAGGCTGAGCCGTGAAGAAGGTCGTAGCCGTCATTCTGGTGTCCGTCTGCTCCATGATGTTGGGCGGTTGTCAAACCATATCCAGCGCCATCTCTCCCGGAGGTTTTACCGCAAGTTCGGAAATGACCGACGTCGACATGTCCGATTACTTCCTCGCCCGCTTGCATGCAGGGCGTCAACACATTCGTCGGGGGCGTCTGGCTCAGGCAGTGACAGCCTTCCGCCAAGCGTCCTACGATCCGGCCCGTGCGGGTGAGGCATTCAATGGCATGGGAGTGGCATATGCGCAGCTGGGCCGTGCCGATCTCGCGAGGCTGCATTTCCGCCTTGCCATCAATGCGGAACCCGAGAATGCCCGATACCAACGGAACGTTGCCAGGCTCGAATTAACGGCGCGAGGGACAGCGAACACCTATTCTGCAATGAGAAGCCAGCCACTTGGCAGCACAAGACCTGAGCCCGCGCCCACTGCAGGCGGCAGCGATGGAGGGCGACCGCTGACAGCCACTGTTGAGGCAGTCGAGCCACTTCTCGTTAGGACCTCGCGCCTGGAGGTCCGCCTGCTGTCTCGGCTTGGAACGAATGGGATTGCAGGAGCGAAACCACTCCGGGAATTACACCTTCGCAGTACCGGTGATGGTTTGGAGCGGCACGTCTCCGGAAAAGCGGTGGCAGCCGTTTCGATGCGCTCACGGGTCGGCGCTGAGCGTGACCAACCCTTTCGTCTTGCCGCGCGCGAGCGTAGGCGTTGATCGACGGTCAACTCCTTGCCTTGCTAGTGTTTTCAGGGCTTGCGCTTTGGGGTGCTTTTTCCGACCTGCGCACGAGAAAGATCCCTAACATATTGTGCGCCGTTCTCGCTATTTCTGGGCTCGCTGCGACTGGGTTGGCCGATGGAGCGAATGCTGCCGGAAGTGCATTCCTCCATTTGCTGATCGCCTTGGCCATTGGAATGGCAATATACGCATTGGGCATGTGGGGCGGCGGAGATGCGAAGTTTTATGCGGGGTCATCAGCCTGGTTCACGCTATCTGATCTTCCGCGTTTGATCCTTACGATCTCGGTCGCGGGCTTAGTGCTGCTGGTCGTATGGTTTGTCGCGAGGCGACTGCGCACAAATGCTGCACAGCGTAACCAGAAGGGAGAATTGCCTTATGGTGTTGCGATCGGAGCCGGAGGCATCGCGACTTTCGCAGCACAAGTGCTCTGATTGCGAGCGCGTTATGCTCGTGGCACTCATGGCGCAGTTCAGCCCCGCCGCCGCCCCGCGCGTCGCCACCGCCCCGTTGCCGATCGATAGCCCGCACGCCTTTGCCGAGCTGTTCCTGCTCTCGAGGCGCGTAAATGTGACCTATCGCAACCGGGTTGCACGCTAGCAGCAGCGGTTTTGCGGGTGAGTTCCAAACCCGGTGCATTGCTCTTGCACCTTGATGCAAAACGCCTTTTTGGCTCATTTGCCGCACATGAGGGTCCATTCGCCTAGCCCCCGGCCCCGTCAACGGAACCTTTACTTTCTCCCAATTATACAATGGGCATGTCATTCTCGCCCGCAGATCTGCTCAAGGCATTCCTCCGAATCGGCACCGTTCTGATCGTGCTGAACGAGATCCGCGGCTTCATCATCGCCGCCCCGGTGTTCTACGGCCTGTACCAGGCCGGCGGCTCCCTCGCCGCCATCTGGCTGGCTATTTGCGCGCTCGGCGGCATCGCTTTGTCAGTCATTATCCCCTCTATCGCGTTGAAAAAGCTGGCCCGCGTCCAAGCACGGCAATAAAGCCCCCCTCGCCATTTCACTCCCCCGTAAGTCCTGAAAACCTGTTCCATCGCAGGACCGGCGCTGCGGCCCCGCTTCTTTCGCTTGGCCCCCCGCCCTCACGGCGTTACGCTCGCCACGGGAGGAAAGGGCATGCACAAGCGCAAATCGCATCGGCCGTGGCTTGCCTGCACTTGCCTGCTGGCCATGAGCGTTGCAGCACTGCCGCACAATGTTTCAGCCCGACCGGCGGAAGGCAGCCAAACTTCTGCAATTCAGCCACTTACCGACGCGACAGCCATCGCACCGGTCAACTCAGGTCCAGCCGAACCACCTCGCCCCCGCGCCAAAATCACCATCGGCCCCGAAGCCGTGGTGGCAGATGCACAGGCCTACGCCATCCGCACCCAGGTCGCCGGCAGGGCCATGATGGTCACCTTCTCTTCCTCTGCACCCCAAGGCCAACCGCAGCCGACACACCCGGCAATTTACGGCCCCTCGCCCAGTGGCTCACCGGTAGCGGGCATCATCACCAGCCGCTTCGGACCGCGGTTCCATCCACTCAGCGGCCAATGGCGATCGCATCAGGGGGTCGACGTGGCAGCCGGCGAAGGCACGCCTGTCATCGCCACGGCCAACGGCCTGGTGAGCAATGCCGGATGGGCTGGCGGCTATGGCCTGCTGGTATCGCTGGACCACCCGTCCGGGTGGCAAACGCGCTACGGCCACATGTCGCGATTGAACGTCCGGCCCGGTCAGGCGGTGATGGCGGGGGATGTGATCGGCTTCGTGGGTTCCACCGGCCGTTCCACTGGGCCTCACCTGCATTACGAAATCCGCCGCAATGGGCATGCGATCGACCCCGCGCTGGACTGAGCGCACCATCCCATCGAGCTTGGCTATGACAATGTATCACCGCGCCAATCGTCACGTGTAAGGGATAAACTTACGAATTGGGTGGACGGCCTGTGTCAAAACGGATCAATTTGATGGCGTAATCACCTTGATGATCTGAGATTGTCATTGACACGTCAACAGAGCAACGCAAGCCTGTGTGAATGTGCAATCTATTCGGTTACTCGAACAGAACTGACAAGCTTGCCCGTTGCTCGGCGCCACCACTCTTCCGCCAGTCAATTTGGCCGCAGAGCCTAAATGGCGCAGCCGTGCGAGCGGGTGAACCGTGTTGCAGGCCATGAATACGAGGCTGAACTGTGAGCAGATCGACGCCAGACCGCTAACCGCTGGCGGTCCGGCGTGCTTTTCCTTCGGCTGCGGGTGCGCCACTTGCCGGGTGGGCGGTGTCGCGGCCTCGCGGTGGCAGTGCTGATGGCGATGCGGACGTTTCGCTCTCCGTCCCCCAATTGGAGGCATGAAGCCAAGCGCCGGCGCGCGCCCAAGCGCCCTACGGTTCCGCCATCACGCAAGCCGGTGCTGCGGGAGGCAAGCGGCAAGCCGCTGATGGGCTGGATGAGGGACCAGGCGGCCTTCAACGTGCGCAGCCTAGTCGTGCTCAGTGCGCTGATCGAGGGCGGAGAGGTCGAGGAAGGCGATCTGAACCGGCTCGCCGATCTGGCCACTTCCATTCTCACGCGGCGATCGGATCTCATCCACGCCTATTACGGTGTGCAAGATGACGATTGACCATCGGCTCAACGAGCTTATCGCCAGAGCACGCGAGCTGGAGGCCCTGGAAGAGCGGCTTCGGCAAGTCCACGATAATGGTGGAGGCGGAAACGGCGGTGGGGGGAACCATTTGGAGCAGCGGATCACGCGGGTTGAAGCCCAGCAAGACAAGCTGAGCGACAAGGTCGACACGGTTGGGGAGCGCGTAGGGACGCTGGCGGAGCGGTTGGGGGTTCTCACCGAGCGCGTCGGCCATCTCCCGTCCAAGGGGTTTATCGTTGGAACGGTGCTTTCGTCGCTGGCTGTGATCGCCGGGCTGATCGCGTTTGGCGAAAGGCTGCAGTCGTTGGTCGGCTCGTGAAGAGCCGGTGCGTTTGCTCGGCATGACGCCGCGCGGGGCGGTGCTCTAGGAAACCGCCTGCCGCACGAAACTTAGGCCCGCGGCTTGCGAGAACCGCCTACTCTGCTTGCGCCGGTGCTGTCGGATCCACCGTCCCCGGCACATCGATGAACACGCTCGCGCCGGGGCCCAGTGGAAGATCGAGCACCACCCAGCCGATCGTCATCGCCAGGCCGGCCGCCATCAGGCCGATCGAATAGGGCAGCATGGTCGCGGCCAGGCTGCCGATGCCGAAATCACGGTCCCAGCGCTGGGCGAAGATCAGGATCAGCGGGAAGTAGACCATCAGGGGCGTGATGATGTTGGTGGCGCTATCGCCCACGCGATAGGCGGCGGTGGCCATTTCGGGCGAGATGCCGAGCAGCATCAGCATCGGTACCAGCACCGGCGCCAGCAGCGCCCATTTGGCGCTGGCCGAGCCCACGAACAGGTTGAGTAATGCAGACACCAGGATGATCGCCGTCAGCAGCGCCCAGGCCGGCAGGCCGCTGGCGCTGAGCAGGGCGGCGCCATTCACCGCCAGGATCAGCCCCAGATTGGACCAGGCGAACATCGCTACGAAATGCGCGGCGGCAAAGGCCAGCACCAAGTAGTAGGCGAGATCCGCCATTGAGCCGCTCATCATTTTGACGAGGTCGCGGTGGTTGTCGATCGTGCCCACCGCCTTTCCGTAGGCCCAACCGGCGAGGAGGAAGAGCAGAAAGAAGCCCGCCACCAGGCTTTGGTAGAACGGGTTGAGGCGCGCTTCAGGAATGGCGGTCTGGTCGATCAGCGGCGTTCCAGGGCCGACGGTGAACAGCACCCAGGCCAGCACCACCGCCAGCATCGCGAGGCCCGCCCAGCGCAGCCCCTTGCGCTCGTCGTCGGCGAGCGGCCGATCGCCCTGATCGTCAACCTTGGCATTGCCAGCTCTAGCTGGGTTCCAAGGGCCCAGCCGGGGTTCCACGATCCGGTCGGTCACAAACCAGATGACCGGCGTGAAGACGAAGGTCATCGCCGCGATGAAGTACCAGTTTCCGGCGATATTCGAGGTGAACTCGCCGAACACCGTCTCCACCGCAGCCTCGGTGATGCCGAACAGCAGCGCATCGAGCTGGCCCGGCAGCAGGTTGGCGGAAAAGCCTCCGGACACCCCGGCGAAGCTGGCCGCGATGCCGGCCACCGGGTTGCGGCCGGCGGCATGGAAGATGATCCCCGCCAGCGGGATCAGCACCACATAGGCGGCGTCGGCGGCCAGATTGCCCATCATGCCCACGAACACCACGATGGGCGTGAGCAGCGACGTCGGAGCGCGGCTGACGCCGGCCCGCATGGCCGTGCCGAACAGACCCGAGCGCTCCGCTACGCCCGCGCCGAGCATCACCACCAACACGTATCCCAGCGGGTGGAAATGGGTGAAGGTGGTGGGCATCTCGACCCACAGGCGGCGGATGTTATTGGCCGACAGCAGGCTCTCCGCGCCGATCCTCAGCGGAGCGCCGGTGGCTTCGTCAACCTCGGCGGGATGCACGACCGACCAGCCGGCGAGCGAGGCGATGATCGAAATGAGGATCAGGCCGCCGATCAGCCACAGGAACAGGAACACCGGATCAGGCAGCTTGTTGCCGCCGCGCTCGATCGCGCCGAGGAAGCCCTTCTGCTGTGCCGAGCTTGCGGCCCCCTCTGCCATGTTCAACCGCCCTCTTCCTTGCTACTTCGATCCACTGGCTAGCACCCGCTGTTGTGCCGGTCAGCACCCATGTGGTTGCAATCCCCACCTTGCACCCTCAGCGCGGATCCTGAGCCGCCGCGGGGAACGGGGCTCCCTTCACTCATAGAGTCATCGTCGGGCCACCGATCGGCGCTGATCGGGCATCCCCATCGAGACCAGCAGCGGTTCTGATGCCTGCCGCGCCTTGAAGTCGGCCTTGCCAGCCATTCCGCGCCAGCCGGCCAGGATCAGTGATTGCGCCACGGCGGAGCCCAGCGTGGTGCCGGGGCCGGTGACGATGAACAGGTCGGGCGCGAATTCGCGCGCGGCGACTGTTACCGCTCGCGTAAAGTCATAGTTGGTCGTGACCTGGTGGCCGAGCGTGTAGTTCCACAATTTCGCCGGCTCGGTCGCATGCGGCCACCAGATCGATCCGCGCCCGTCGATCAGCGGCACCTGTGGCTGCCCGAACAGTTCGCTCGGCAACATGGTGCGCCCTTGGTGGGCGACCGGCGCCTGCAAGGGCGTGTGGAACGCGGCGTGATTGCCCAGCCGCATCGGGAAGCGCCCGTCGACCGGCTCCGCCAGCTGATCGAAGGCGCTGAGCCCGGCCTCGTTTCCGGCCAGCACCAGCATCCCGCCAAGATCGATCGACAGCATCAGATCATGCTCCGCACGCGCATTGATCGTTGCAACGAGATCCAACAGCGCAGCCTTGCGTTGGGCGGCGACTTGCCACTCGGCGCCGACAAAGGGGTACACCAGCTGGCCGCCGATCAGCGCCTCTTGCATCAGCGTGCCCATGGTGTTGGCGATCGCAAAGCCATCTTCCGGCGTGACCGCCCCGGCGCAGGCCAGCGCCGAGTACCAGCCCATCGAATTGCCCGTGATTGCCACGATCTCGATCCGGTCACGATCGATCGCCATGGCATCACCAAAAGTCGCGGCGAAGATCAGGCCGGAAGCGTTGTCCCCCCTGGTGTGCCGGGCGAGGCTGAACCGCTCGGCGCCATCGAGTTCGCTCAGCGCTTCCTGGCCCATCGCTGCACGCTGAGCGTTGAAGGCCGCCAGCAGCGTCGAATCGGGGAAATGCCGCGCGAGATAGCCGAGTTCGTCCTTGTTGTAGGTGCCGCGCCCGGGGCAGACGAGCACCGCGGTCTTGCGCGCGCTCACGCCTGCTCTCCTGCAAGCGCAATGGCGGCGGCGACGATCGACTCCACCCCCGGCATGGTCGATGCGTAGGCCGGGCCGGTCGGGACGAAGCTGTCTTCGGCCACATGACGCGCCATCACCTTGTCGGAGCGCTCAGCCAGCAGCGCCATCAGCGCCTCGGCCAGCCCGCCGGTGCGGCGGGTCTCGTCGACGATCAGCACGCGCGCCGCAGGGGCGATCGCTTTCAGCAACGCTTCCCCCGGCAGCGGGTTGAGCCAGTGCAGATCGATCACCCGCGCGGCTATCCCGAGCACAGCCAGCCGTTTCTGCGCCTGCAGCGAAAGGTGTAGCCCGTTTGCGTAGCTGACGATGGCGAGATCCATGCCCTCGCCATGCGTTGTCACCTCGGCGAAGCCGATCCGCTCCGTCGGCTCTGGGTAGTGGCGGAGCCATAGTCCATCGCCCGACTTGTGCAGGTCGCGCATCGCGTACAGCGCGATCGGCTCCAGGAACACGACCAGCCGCTGCTCATCGCGCGCCAGCCGCACGCATTCGCGCAGCAGGCGCGCGGCATCCGCGCCGTTCGACGGGCAGGCGAGGATCACCCCCGGCACGTCGCGCAGCGCAGCAAGGCTGTTATCGTTGTGAAAATGCCCGCCGAAGCCCTTCTGGTAACCGAGCCCGGCGATCCGCAGCACCAGTGGATTGGTGAACTGGCCGCTGGAGAAGAACGGCAGCGTCGCCCCTTCGCCGCGGATCTGGTCCTCGGCATTGTGGTAATAGGCGAGGAACTGGATCTCGGGGATGGGCAGCAGGCCGTTGTGCGCCATGCCCAGCGCAAGGCCGAGGATTGACTGCTCGTCCAGCAGGGTGTCGATCACCCGCGGCTTGCCGAAGCGCTGGACCAGTTTCTGGGTGACGCCGTAGACCCCGCCCTTGGCGCCGATATCCTCGCCCATCAGGGCAATTTCGCCATACTCCAGCATCAGGTCGGTCAGCGCCCAGTTGATCAGGCGGCTCATGACCTGCGGGCTGTCCATCGCCTTGAGATCGGCACCCAAGGCCGCTGCCCGCGCTTCTGCCGAAGGGCCGTTGGAGGGAGCGTTGCTGCGCGCGGGCGGAACGATGCTCGCCATGACTTCGCCGGCCGTCTGTAGGCGCGGACGGGTGATCGCCTCGGCCCTGACCCGCTCGACCCGCGCCAGCGTGTCCTCATAGATGGCCAGCGCCTGATCGCGGGCCAGCGCGCCGGCTTCAGCCAGCAGGCGTACCGTGTGCAGCAGCGGGTCGTTCGCCTCGTCGGCTTCGATCTCGGCCTTGCTCATGTAGGCGGCCTGCACATCCGCCCCGGCATGGCCATAAAGCCGCACGGTGCGCACATGAAGAAAGGCGGGCTTGCGCCGCCGGCGAACATGGTCCGCCGCCTCGCAGGCCACCCGGTGGGTTTCGTAAATGTCCAGCCCGTCGCAAGCGAAGTAGGCGAGACCGGGACGGACGGAGAAGTTCGCCGCGATCCACCCGCTGGGGGTGCGCGTCGAGATGCCGATCCCGTTGTCTTCGCACACCCACAGCACCGGCATGGGCACTTCGCGGTAGGCGGTCCAGCAGCTGGCGTTGATCGCCCCTTGCGCGGTGGAGTGGTTGGCACCGGCATCGCCGAAGCTGCACAGGACGATGCCATCGTTGGGCAGGACCCGGTGCTCGGCCCCGACGCGCTTGGCGAGCCCTATCGAATAGGCCGCACCTACCGCCTTGGGCAGGTGGCTGGCGATGGTCGAGGTCTGCGGAGGAATGGCGAGCGCCTTCGAGCCCAGCACCTTGTGCCGCCCGCCCGAGATCGGGTCCTCGGCGGAGCAGGCAAAGGAGAGCAGCATGTTCCACAGGATCGACTGGCCCGGCACCTGGTTCGCCCGCTCGACCTGGAAGGCTGCGTCGCGATAGTGGAGGAATGCCATGTCGGTCGGCCGCAGAGCCGCCGCAACCGCCGCCATTCCCTCGTGGCCGGACGATCCGATCGTGTAGAAGCCCTCGCCGGCCGCCTGCATCCGGCGGCTGACGATGTCGAGCGCGCGGGTCAGGCAGCCGGACCGATAAAGCTGCACCGCCAGCCGTGCACCCAGCGGACCGGACGGCTTTCGCCCCGGGGGGAGGTCGCCCGTGCCTACGCGGCGGAGGAAATTCTCATGCACGATGACGGACCGGTCCATGCCGCGCCTTTCTAGGAGAAGGCCTGCAGGCCGGTTCGTGCCCGCCGCGGCGTCACCGGATGGAAATCAGGCGTGGCAATTTCTGCGCCCGCCATTTCCAAGTTTATCAGCTGAAGATTTGTGCCCTCCCCCATGGCTGAACTCGTTAGCGCGGTGCATCGCGCGCGCGCAATCGCGGGCCTCAAGCGCCTTGCCGTTATGATTGAGGCGGCGGCTAGGGGGGGGAACGAGGGTGGTTGGCAAAGTGTCGACAAACGCAATCCCATCCGATTAGACACAAGCGCAGCGGGAGCAAGGGGAGAAAGTCTGCGCGCATTCAGCCACGACAGGCGGTGCCAGAGTTTTTCTTATCCAGCCGGCCTCATCATGCTCAGGTCGTTCGTGGAGCCCTGCCTGGAAGAACACTTTCGACTCGCAACATGGCGAGCGCCGCGATGATCCACGCCGCAGCGGCGAACAGCATGGTCCAGATCGGCTCGCCCGGGAAAAAGGCTTGCATGATCGATCCCATGACCGTCGCCACCAGCAATTGCGGCACGACGATGAAGACATTGAATAGCCCCATGAAGATGCCGAGCTTGGCCTGCGGCAGGCTGGAGGCGAGGATCGCGTAAGGCAAGGCAAGGATGCTGGCCCAGGCGATGCCGATACCGATTTCCGCCAGCAGCAACGCCTGTGCGTCGCGGATCAGAAAGAACATCAGGAAACCCGCCGCGCCGAGCGACAGGCAGATCGCATGGGTCCTGACCTGCCCGAACCGCCGGCTCATCCAGGGCAGCAGCGCCAGAGCGGCAATCGCAGCCACCCCATTGTAGACAGTGAAGAGCACGTTCACCCAGTTCGCGCCCTCGTTATAGGCCACGCTCGTGGTGTCGGAACTGCCGAAGACGTACTGCGTAACCACCGGCGTCGTGTTGATCCACATGATGAACAGCGCGGACCAGCTGAAGAATTGGACCAACGCCAGCCGCTTCATCAATTCGGGCATGCCGCTGAAATCGCCCACGATCGAACTCAGCATATTCGTGCCCTTGCCGTGGCGCGCGTAGTAGATCGCGATGATGCTCAACAAGCCGTATCCAGCGAGCAGCGCGCCGAGCAGCAGCACCTCCTTTTCGAGGGCAAGTGCGTCCACCGAGACGATCACCACGATGCCGAGGCCGATCCACATGGCGCCGGACAGGTACGACTTGTCCGCCAGCATTTGCAGGGGCTGCCCAACGGGGACGGTCTTCATGTCACGGTCGAAGGCGGCCAGTTGCTCGGAGCTGTATTCACGGGTGGTGACGACGGTCCACAGCACCGCGAGGAACAGGGCAACCGCGCCCGCCCAGAAGCTCCAGCGCACCGTGTCCGGCAAGCCGCCGCCCGGAGCGACGTTCGAGACACCCATTTGCCCGAGAAGCCAGGGAAAGATCGAGCCGACCACCGCGCCCGCCCCGATAAAGGCCGTCTGCACGGCATAGCCGGCGCTGTGTTGATCGGTATGCAGCATGTCGCCCACGAAGGCGCGGAACGGCTCCATGGCAACGTTGAGGCTGGCGTCGAGCACCCACAGCATGGCTGCGGCGAAAAGCAGCGGCGCCCCCAACAGCGGGCTCAGCGGCATGACCAACAGCGACAATGCGGCAAAGATCGCCCCCACGAGGAAATACGGGCGGCGGCGGCCGAGCCGGTTCCAGGTCTTGTCCGACAGATGGCCGATGATCGGTTGCACGAGGAGGCCGGTGAGAGGGGCGGCAACCCACAGCACCGGCAGATCTTCCATGCTGGCGCCCAGGGTCTGAAAGACCCGGCTCATGTTGGCGTTCTGCAGAGCGAAGCCGATCTGGATGCCGAAGAAGCCGAAGCTGATGTTCCACAGACCCCAGAAATTTTGGCGCGGCTTGGTTGCGGCGATGCTGTCCATGTTCCCCTTCCGGCGGCGGCGCTCTTGGTGGGCGCGGGCTCGCTCTAGAGCGCGATGGCTGGCACGGCGTCGCCCCCGGGGCAAGCGACATTTCGGCGTAGGCGCTGGGTCAGTGACCAGTCGATGCGCGCAGCACCAGCCGTGCCGGAAGCTCACGGGAGACAGGCGGGCGGCCTTCGATCTGGGCGAGCAGCGCCTCCAGCAGCGCGTCGCCAGCGCCGCTGACATTCTGCATTATCGTGGTCAGCGGGGGCGAGGCCAGCGCTGCCACCGGAATATCGTCGAAGCCCATGACCGCAACGTCCTGCGGAACACGCACGCCCGCTTGGGCCAACGCGCGCAATGCGCCGATAGCGATCAGGTCGCTCGCAGCGAATACGGCGTCGAACATTGTTCCGTCGGCAAGCAGCCGATTGATCGCTGTGCCACCCTCCTCTTCGCCCGTCAGCGCGTCGACCTGCAATGCCGGGTCCGGGACGATGCCTGCCGCCTCCATGGCGGCGCGGAGCCCCCGATAGCGATCGGCAAATTCCGGGTAACGATCATCCGCCCGGCCCAGAAAAGCGATCCGACGGCGCCCGCACCGCAGCAGGTGCTCACCCGCCAGTCGGCCCGCGCCCACATTGTCTGAACCGATGGTCACGCCATTGTTGCCATCCTTCACCGAGCCCCAATGGACGAAATGCGTACCCTGCCGGACCAGCTGTTCGAGACGGTGCGTATAAGCCTGGTAATCCCCATAGCCCAGCAGGATCAATCCATCCGCCCGATGACTATCCTGGTAGCGGGTGTGCCAATCGTCCTGCATTCGCTGGAACGAAATCAGCAGGTCCAGCCCGCGCGCGCCCGCCGCCCGGGTGATCGAACCCAGCATCGCCAGGAAGAACGGGTTGATCATGCTGCTATCGGGTGTGGGATCTTCGAAGAACAGCAGGGCGATCGTGTTGGCGCGCTGGCTGCGCAGAGATGAAGCGTTCTTGTCGACCGTGTAGTTCAGTTCGCGCGCGATCTTCTCGATCCGCGCCCGGGTGGTCGGGCTGACGGACCGATCTCCCCGCAAGGCCCGGCTAACGGTGGGCTGCGAAACCCCGGCTTTGTAGGCGATGTCGAAGCTCGTCGTCTTGCCGCTGGCCCGGCGCCCCATGCCCTCACTCCTCGCTAAGGAAACTAGCAAGCGGAGCAGGCGACGCAAGCAAGAGAGGGTCGTAAGTCCGGTTTGCGAACTGTGTCACTTTCCGGTGACACTATGCTGCGTTGCACAAACATACGTATGTGGACTGGCGCCCTGGGCATTTTGCAAGCATGATCCCGCATAGGGCAAGGTTTCGCTTACAAAGCCGATGCACTTGCCAATATGGACGGGGAGAAACCGGTGAACTATCGCTTCTATTGCGCTGCCCTCTTGGGCGGTACGGCCATGAGTGGTGCCATGCTACCCCAGATGGCGCTGGCTCAGGGAACGACGACGCAGCCGACCCCGCAGTCAAGCCAGGATGCCGCGACTGTCGAGCTGGACGAGGAGGGCCAGGCCATCATCGTCACCGGGTTCCGTGCCGCGCTGGCATCGGCCGTGAACGAGAAGCGAACTTCGGACCTGATCCTCGAATCGGTGACCGCGGAAGATATTGGCAAGCTGCCCGACGATTCCATCGGCGAGTCTATCGCCCGCCTGCCGGGCGTGACCTCGCAGCGGCTGAATGGCCGTGCAAACGTCATCGCCATTCGCGGCCTCGGGCCCGACTTCTCGCAAACGCTGCTCAACGGGCGTGAGCAAACCTCCACCGGAGACAACCGGGCGGTCGAGTTCGACCAATATCCATCGGAAGTCGTCAGCCAGGTCGTCGTCTACAAGACTCCGTCCGCCAGTCTGGTCGGCCAAGGGCTGATCGGCACGATCGACATCCGTACGATCCGCCCGCTGGACACGAGCGAACGCGTGCTCGCGATAGGCGCAAAGGGCTCTTACGCGGATCTGGGCAAGTTGAACGCTGGTTCCAAGGAATACGGCTACCGTGTCAACGCCACCTACGTGGATCAGTTCGCCGACGACACGATCGGCATTGCGTTGGCCGCGGCCTATAATAACGAGCCCTATCAGTTGCAGGAATTCAACGCCTGGGGCTACGCCGGAAACGGAGAGCCGGGCAGTCCGTTCGTCATCGGCGGGAGCAAGAGCTTCGTGACCTCGACCGAGCTCAAGCGGTTCGGGATCAACGGGACGGTGCAGGCGGAGTTCACGCCGAATCTGATGCTGACGGTGGACGGCTTCTATTCCAATTTCGATGACGATCAGTCGAAGCGGGGAATCGAGCTGCCGCTCGGCTTCGGAGCTTTCGGCACGACCTTCGATCCTGCCACCGCCACGGTCGGCGAGGGCGAGTTCGGCGGTTTCGCCGAAGCGGGCGAGTTCCGGAACGTCCAGGGGGTCGTTCGCAACGACATCTTCCAGCGCAAGGCCGATCTCTATTCGGGCGGCATCAACCTGGCCTATGACGGCGAGGATGGCTGGAGCGGGTTCCTGGATGTCGGCTACTCGCGCACCGATCGCAACGAGCTGAGCATCGAGAGCTATTCGGGCACCGGCTACAATCTCGACCCGAATGATATCACGGACACGATCGGCTTCCGCTCGGACAGCAATGGGACCAGCTTCAGCCCCACGCTCAATTACAGCGACCCTAACCTGATCCGCCTGACCGATCCGCTGGGATGGGGTGGCGACCGGATCCAGGCGGGCTATTTTAACGACCGGATCGTTGAGGACGAGTTGAAGCAATACCGGGTTGGCATCGCCCGGGAGATCGACTCCTTTGTTTCCGCCGTCAATTTCGGAGTAGCGTTCACCGATCGCCGCAAGAAGCTGACGCCGGACGAGTTCTTCGTCCAACTCGCCGGCGGCGCGGAAGAGATCCGCATTCCGGACGAGTACCTGCTCCGCTCGACCAATCTTGGTTATCTCGGCCTGGGCCCGATCGTCAGCTACGATGCGCGCGACCTGATCGGCGATGGCATCCTGGTCCTCGAGCCGAACCTGTCGAACGATATTCCCGCCAAAGCCTACACGATCACTGAAGAATTGCTGACCGGCTATGTCCAGTTTGACCTTGAGCAGGAGTATGGGTTCGGCCGCCTGACCGGCAACATCGGCGTCCAGGCAATTAACACGACGCAGAATTCAACCGGCGTCGCCTTCGCGAGCTCGGAGCGGGTCGATCTATCGATCGGCGATTCCTACTGGGATGTGCTGCCCAGCCTGAACCTCTCTCTACGATTCAACAGCGATTTCGTGGTTCGCTTCGCCGCTTCCCGCCAGATCCAGCGCCCGCAGCTGGACGATCTGCGCGTTGCAATTAGCTACGGCCTGAACAACAATGTGGCAGAGAGCCCCACAGGCGAGGCCCCGTTCATCAGCGGCGGTGGCGGTAACCCCTTGCTGCGGCCTTACCGCGCCAACGCGGTCGACCTGACCTTCGAGAAATATTTCGGCAATGGGTCGGGCGTGATTGCCGCGCAGTTCTTCTACAAGGACATCGTCAACTACATCGACAACGACCGGACGATCTTCGACTACAGCGACTTCCCACCCCCGGCAGGACCGACCCCGGCGACGCTGATCGGCTTCCTCGATTCAGAAGTGAATACAGGCGGCGGTAATTTCTACGGTGCGGAACTGTCGGCCACCCTTCCGTTCGACATCTTCACCAATGCGCTGGACGGGTTCGGTGTGACCGGAGGCCTCGGCTACACGCAAACCAAGGTGGAGAACGCGCAGGGCGATATCGACCAGATCCCGGGCTATTCCGAGTGGGTCGCCAATGCGACGGCCTATTACGAGATGGGCGGCTTCAATGCCCGCGGAAGCATTCGCTACCGTTCGGAGTTCCTGGCCGATTTCAGCGGCTTCGGCGGGTCGCCCACCCGGCGGTTGGCGCGCGGGGAAACCATTATCGATGCGCAGATCGGCTACGATTTCGATGGCGGCACATTGGATGGTCTCTCGGTCTACCTGCAGGGCCAGAACCTGACCGACCAGCCGTTCGTTTCGCAGTTCGATGTTCCGGAGCCGCGCGCGGTAATCGATCATCAGCGATACGGCCGCCGGTTCTTGGCAGGCTTCACCTACCGGTTCTGACGGACGAAGGGGCTGGGTGCGCATTCTGC
>PPFU01002005.1_pt1 | contig 61307 bp, 43 predicted proteins | sample 1535991 | NCBI WGS metagenome assembly PPFU01 (sample SAMN04901290, study PRJNA319586) | Hypolithon metagenome, whole genome shotgun sequencing project. | isolation source: Antarctic Hypolithon | place: Antarctica: Miers Valley | collected 2014
GTGACCGAGTCGTTGACGTTGATCGCAGGCACCAGCAGCGACTTGGCCTCGACCATCTGGTACAGGCGGTGCACACCGGTGGTGGTCTCTTCGGACACGCCCTTCCAGTCCTTGACCACGTTGGTCCAGAAGCCCGGGCGCTCCTTGGCCACTCGCTTGAGCAGCTGCTTGATCACACCTTCCTCGTGCGAGGCGGCGGGTTCGTCGACCCACTCGCTGCCGTTCTCCAGTTCAAAGCCCTTGTGGATCAGCAGGGTGACATCGCCGCCGTCGTCGATGACCAGCTCCGGACCCTTGCCGCCCGGGAAGCTCAGCGCCTCCAGCGTGCAGTCCCAGTACTCCTCCAGCGTCTCGCCTTTCCAGGCGAACACGGGGGTGCCGCTGGCGGCAATCGCGGCCGCGGCGTGGTCCTGGGTCGAGAAGATGTTGCACGACGCCCAGCGCACGTCGGCGCCGATGTCCTTCATCGTCTCGATCAGGACCGCGGTCTGGATGGTCATGTGCAGCGAGCCGGTGATGCGCACGCCCTTCATCGGCGCCTCGGACGCGTACTTGTGGCGGATCGACATCAGGCCCGGCATCTCATGCTCGGCGATGTCGATTTCCTTGCGGCCCCAGTCGGCCAGCGCGATGTCGGCGATCTTGTAGTCGGCCTTGGGGGCCAGATTGGTGACGGCATTCATGTCGTTTCTCCGGATGGGCGCGAGCGATGCGCTCGCCATCAAACCGGGCGCCGTTGCGTGGACGTCCCGCCGAGCCTGGCCGTCTGGAACGCGGTCGCAGCGCCCCTCGGCGAGGCGACCGCCATTATATCGCTTTCTCGCGATGGAAGGATGCGTAGAGCGGGTCGCGCTGTTGCGCGTCAGGCCTGCGCGTCGTCGGCAAGGGCCTAGACCAGCCAGTCCGGCTTCGGCAGCGCCTCGACGCCGCGTCGCAGCGTGTCGTTCCACTGCTCGCGTACCTGCCGCAGATAGGCGTCCTCCTCTTCCAGCCGGTACCGCTTGCCAAGCAACAGGCTGGAGCGCCGGTAGACGAACAGGTCCAGCGGCGGGCCAACGGAGACGTTGGAGCGCATCGTCGAATCGAACGACACCAGCGCGCACTTGCAGGCCTCGTCCAGGGTGGTTTTCGACGTGATCACGCGGTCGAGGATCGGCTTGCCGAACTTGATCTCACCGGCCTGGAAGTAGGGCGTGTCGGGCGAGGTCTCGATGAAGTTGCCCTCGGAATAGACCAGGAACAGCCGCGCTGCCTCGCCCTGGATCTGGCCGCCGACGATGAACGAGGCGCCGGGCTCGATGTTGCCGTCGCGCAGGTAGGCGTCGTCGCGTGTGCGGATCTCACGCATCGCGTCACCCACGTGCTGGGCGACCTCGAACATCGACTTGGCGTTCTCCAGCCCCGGCCGTCGAGGGTCGTGCAGCGCGCGGTGTTCGAGCAGGTTGAGCGCGTTCTGGGTCACCGACAGGTTGCCGGCCGACAGGGTCACGATGACGCGCTCGCCCTCGCGCCCGAACACCCGCATCTTGCCGGCGCGGCGGACGTCGTCGACGCCTGCGTTGGTGCGGGAATCGGAGGCGAAAACGATGCCTTCGTCGAGGTTCAATCCGATGCAGTAGGTCATGGCGTTGGCGATGGTCCTGGAGGAAGGGGCGTCGCCATGGGCGACGGGGCCGCGCGTCGCGACATTATCGTCGCAACTGCCGTTGGCGCTGGCGCTGCGACGACGTGGTGCGCGGCGGGCTGAGGTCGATGACCGACATGAACTGCCGGTGGACCTCGGTGCCGAGGCGCGCGAGGCGGTCCATCGCATCCTGCAGCCAGGGCTCGAGGCCGGTGGTCAGGATCTCGTCGATGCGCGCGTAGCGCGACTGCGCCGACAGCGCGCCGGCCTGGCGCACGCACTCCATCGACTCGCCGCCGCCCAGCTGCCGCAGCACCTCGTGCAGCGCGCTGGCGCAGGTCAGCAGCGAACGCGGGTTGTCGGGCTGCAGCAGCATCAGTTCGGTCACGGCCGCCGGATTGACGGAGGCGCGGTACAGCCGGCGATAGGTCTCGAACGCCGACAGCGACTGCAGCAGCGCGCTCCACTGGAAGTATTCGATCGCATCGCGTGCGTCCACGTGGTCGGGCAAGTCTCCCTGGCTGCCGACCACGTCGAGCAGGCGGATCGCCCAGTCGGCGCGTTCGATAAACACGCCCAGCTGCATGAACTGGTAGCCCTCGCCACGACCCAGGGTGCCGATGGTGACGCCGCGGAACGACGCCGAGCGGCTCTTGGTCCACTCCAGCACGCTGCTGGTGCCGTCGCGGCGCACGCGGTCCATGTCGATGCCGCGCATCTCCAGCCACGAGGTGTTGAGGTCCTCATACATCTCCGAGGTGATCGCCACGCGCTGCGCGCGGGCATTCTCGCGGGCGTCGCGGAAGCAGCTGAACACCGATGACGGATTGTCCGGCGACAGCAGAACGTGCTCCAGCACACTCTCGGGCGTGATCTGGCCGTGGTCCTCGTTGAACGTCTCGAGGATGCCCAGCGCGTCCAGCGCGCGGCGCCATGGAGCGGCCTGGGCCTTGCCGCGGTCGAGCCGCTCCGGGAGCATCGCGATGCGCAGGGTGACGTCGAGCAGGCGCGCGGTGTTCTCCGCGCGCTCCATGTTGCGCGAGGCCCAGTACAGGTCACGGGCGGTCCTACAGAGCATTCATGCCTCCAGCACCCACGTGTCCTTGGTGCCGCCGCCCTGCGACGAGTTGACCACCAGCGAGCCTTCGCGCAGCGCGACCCGGGTGAGACCGCCCGGGATCGCGTGGATGCGTCGCCCGCTGAGGATGTACGGCCGCAGGTCAATGTGGCGCGGCGCGAGGCCACTGTCGACGAAGGTCGGGCAGGTCGACAGCGACAGCGTCGGCTGCGCGATGTAGTTGCCGGGGTTGGCGATGATCCGCTGGCGGAACTCGGCGATCTCGTCGCTCGTGGACGCGGGGCCGACGAGCATGCCGTACCCGCCCGCGCCGTGGACCTCCTTGACCACCAGCTCCGGCAGGTGCTCCAGCGCGTAGCGCAGGTCCTCGGGGCGCCGCAGCTGCCAGGTCGGCACGTTGTGCAGGATCGGCTCTTCGCTGAGGTAGAAGCGGATCATCTCGGGCACGTACGGGTACACCGACTTGTCGTCGCCGACGCCGGTGCCCGGCGCGTTCGCAAGCGTCACCCGTCCCGCGCGGTAGGCGCCGAACAGTCCCGGCACGCCGAGCAACGACTCGGGGCGGAATACCCTGGGATCGAGGAAGCTGTCGTCGATGCGCCGGTAGATCACGTCCACGCGCTGCGGCCCGCGCGTGGTGCGCGCGTAGACGACGTCGTCGCGCACCGACAGGTCCGCGCCTTCGACCAGCTCCACGCCCATCTGCTGGGCGAGGAACGCATGTTCGAAGTAGGCCGAGTTGGCCGCACCTGGCGTGAGCACCGCGACCGTCGGGTAATCGACGCCGGCGGGGGCGGCCTCGCGCAGGATCTCCAGCAGCGCATCGGGATAACGCTCCACCGGCGCGATCTGCTGCCGGGAAAACAGCTCCGGCAGCAGTCGCGCCATCATCCGCCGGTTCTCGAGCATGTATGACACGCCGGACGGCACCCGCAGGTTGTCCTCCAGCACGTAGTACTCGCCGTCACCGGCGCGTACCAGGTCGATGCCGCTGATGTGCGAGTACACGCCGCCGGGCACCTTGATGCCAAGCATCTCGGGCCGGAACTCGCTGTTGTTGACCACCAGCTCGCGCGGGACGATGCCTTCCTTGAGGATACGCTGCTCGCCGTAGACGTCGCCGAGGAACAGGTTCAGCGCGTGAGTGCGCTGGCGCAGGCCGGTCTCGAGCATCCGCCATTCCGAGGCCGGCAGGATCCGCGGCACCATGTCGAACGGGATCAGGCGCTCGTTGCCCGATTCCTCGCCGTAGACGGAAAAGGTGATTCCGACGCGATGGAACGAGAGCTCCGCCTCGCGGCGCTTCCGTGCGAGCTCTTCCTCGGGCATCCGCTGCAGCCATTCGTCGAACGCTCGATAGTGCCCGCGGACCTCGCCGTTGGCGTCGTGCATTTCGTCGAAGCGTTGCGTCATGCGGGGTCCGCGGGACAGGGCGTCGCGGAGTGATAGCACGGGGGGCGGTGAGCGGACAGCGAAGGCGCCAGGCATCCTTCCTGCATCGAAAGACGGGAGTGCGGCACGGAAACGGTGCCGGGCGCGCTGCCGGTTCCGTGCTCCGCGAAAGAAGACGGACCGCGGTAGCGGTCCGTCTTCGGGACTGCCGGCGGGCCGGTGGGCCCGGCGATCAGCGCTTGAGGCCGGCGGCCTTGCGCAGTTCGTCGGCCTTGTCGGTCTGCTCCCACGAGAACGACGTCGCGGTGTGCTGCTTTCCGGCGCTGTCGGTATAGCTGACCTGGCGCGGCTTGCGGCCGAAGTGGCCGTACGCGGCCGTCTCCTGGTACATCGGGTGGATCAGGTCGAGCATCTTGATGATGCCGTATGGACGCAGGTCGAAGTGGCGGCGGATCAGCGACTCGATCACGTCGTCGCCGACCTTGCCGGTGCCGAAGGTGGTCACCGAGATCGAGGTCGGTTCGGCGACGCCGATCGCATACGAAACCTGCACCTCGCAGCGGTCGGCGAGCCCGCCGGCGACGACGTTCTTGGCGACATAGCGCGCCGCGTACGCGGCCGAGCGATCGACCTTGGACGGATCCTTGCCCGAGAACGCACCGCCGCCGTGGCGCGCGTAACCGCCGTAGGTGTCGACGATGATCTTGCGCCCGGTCAGGCCGCAGTCGCCCACTGGCCCGCCGATGATGAACTTGCCGGTTGGGTTGATGTGGAACCTGGTGCCCTTGTGCAGCCACTTCGCCGGCAGCACCGGCTTGATGATGTGTTCGCGCACGGCCTCGACCAGGTCCTTCTGCTTGACGTCGGGATCGTGCTGGGTCGACAGCACCACCGCGTCGATGGCGACAGCGCGGTCGTTCTCGTAGCGCAGCGTCACCTGGCTCTTGGCGTCCGGGCGCAGCCACGGCAGCGGCGAGTTCTTCTTCTTGCGCACCTTGGCCTGCTGCTCCACCAGCCGGTGGCTGAGGTGGATCGCGGCCGGCATGTGGCTGTCGGTCTCGTTGGTGGCGTAGCCGAACATCAGGCCCTGGTCGCCCGCGCCCTGCTCCTCGGGCTTGCGGCGGTCGACGCCCTGGTTGATGTCGGGCGACTGCTTGCCGATGAGGTTCAACACGCCGCAGGTGGCGCCGTCGAAGCCGACGTCGGAGCTGTCGTAGCCGATGTCGACGATGACCTTGCGCGTGAGCGCCTCGAGGTCGATCCACGCGCTCGTGGTGATCTCGCCGGCGACGATCGCCACGCCGGTCTTGACCATCGTCTCGCAGGCTACGCGCGCGCGCTTGTCCTGGGCCAGGATCGCGTCCAGCACCGCATCGGAGATCTGGTCGGCGACCTTGTCGGGATGGCCTTCGGAGACCGATTCGGAGGTGAACAGATAGCTCGACATCAGGCTTTATCCCTGCATTCGGATGAAAAGATGGGCGCACAGGATACACGGCGCCCGCAGCGTCTGCATTCTGGCCGCCGGACTGCGTCGGGGCGGACAAGCCCTCCTTGCACGCCCCTGATCGGGACCAGAATCTTTGACCGGGGATGTCTGGTGCGTGATGTTTGGTGCCGCGCTTGCAACGTTCGACCGGCGCTTGGCGACATATGCACCACCCTGTCCATCGACAACGATGTGCTCGCAGCCATCCAGGCACTTGCCGAGCAGCGGCGCAGCAGCATCGGCGAGGTCATCTCCGACCTCGCGCGCAAGGGGCTCACCCCCCGTCCAGCCGGCGCCGACGTTCCGTCACGGCATCCAGCTGATCCCGGTGCGGCCGGGCGGGCATGGCCGCGCTAAAACGGATCAACCGGCTGCGCAAAGAATCGCCGTGACCATCGCGCGTTGCAAAAAGCCGGATGGGCTGAAAGCGCGCGTCGGCACATAGCCCCCCGCATGCCCGCACGTCAGCACCGGGCCATGGCTGCTGGATGTCGACGTGCTGCTGGCGCTGGTGGATCCGCTGCACAGCCAGCACGGCCGCCCCCTCGCGTGGGTTGCCGCGGCGTCGACGCAATGGGCACGCGACACGCTCACGCAGAACGGTGCGCTGCGCATCATGGTGCATCGCCGCTATACCAATCCGGTCGCCACGCCCGCCGAGGCGCACGTGCTTTCGCGTCTGTGCTCGCTGCCAGGCCAGGTGTTCTGGCCGTGCCACGCTGCTGCCCCACGTGCAGATCACCGTCACCTACCTGCTCGCGTTGGCCACCAAGCACGGCGGCAGGTTGGCCAACTTCGCCAATCGGCTGGTGACCGATGCGGTGCAGGGCGGCGAAGATGCCTTGCACTGGATCGATTGTCCCTGAAGAACGCTGCCTCGACGACCTACAGTGCCAGCACGCTGTCGATGTCGCCAGCGTCGAGCGCGTTCATGTAGCCCAGCACCAGGTCGCGGGTGCGGTAGTGGCCGAAGGCGGCTTCGTCGGCGGCACGGACGATCGGAAATGTGTCGAGGATGTAGCGGGCGTCGTCGCGGTCCAGGCCGTACAGGCGGAAGAACAGGGCATCCAGCCGGGCCATGCGGTGGCGTCGGTCCTCGGCGTCCCAGGCGAACGGCGGGCCGTCGAAGTCCAGATCGCGCGCGAACGGTGCCAGGTCATGCGCGGTGTAGCTCAGGTGCAGCACCTCGCGGCATATCAGGTCGGCGACGGTGCCGGGGCCGAGCGGTTCGGCGAAGCAGGCGGGGGCGATCAGGGGGAGCTGTTCGACGATGTACCAGTTCAGATATGTGCTCTGGATTTTCTGGCGGGCAACGTAGTCGAGGGCAAAGCAATTCAGATTTGCAAGGAGAAGCGCCATGCTGATCCCGCGCTGCGGCGTGGCACTGGTCGCAAGAATCAACGGCAAGGTGTTGCCGGCCGCACATGAGGGCACGACAGCGGCAATTGCCGTGCGTGCGTCTGTGCCTCGCGCGATGTCACGAAATCCGATGACCCAGCTGGGCGCATCTATCAGTTGCTCGGCACTGGAAGGTACCCAGAACTGCGGCGTGGCGGACCACAGCGGATCACGTTTGTTGGCTTCCGTTGCGCCCCGACTCAATGCCGCGTTGTGGAGATTTTCTTCGTTCGTGGTGACCGAAGACGCGCGGTGGTCGAACTGATGGACCATGCGGCCGACATGGAGCGGCAGCATTTCATCGGCACCCCGCCGCCAGCGCGAACCACCGATCGGATACCAGCCTTCGGCCTGCAACTCGTCATGGCGCTTGAACAGCCCCGAATCGTTGGTCATATCGAACATACGCGTGTAGCGCACCGGCCACACCGACTGCGCCGGCTGTGGCGGACTCAGGCGCTGCGGCCGCCGATCCACGAACACCGGGCTCTCACGATAGATCCGCGTGGTGATATCGGCATCGCGCTGGCTGCGGAAGACCGGTGCGGTGCCGGTGTTGGGATTGACCGCCTCGAAGTCCTCAGGGCCAAGCTCGATCGTGCGCGACGGCACGTCCTCGACCCGGTGCAGGTAGAACGCGCAGCGCGTGGTGGCGAAGGTGCGCGCGGCGCCGCCGAACACCAGTGCGCTGAACTTGAAACGGCTGTCCACGTCCGGAAAGAACACCTTCCTGTTCTCGAAGTCGAACAGCGCGCCCAGGCGCCCGGTGGTGGACAGGCTGCGGAAGAACCCGGCCGCGCCCTTGTCGGCGCTGATGCCCGAGGGCACCAGCAGCGCGACGATGCCGTGGCCGCGGATCAGCGCCTGCGCGCGCTCGACGAACAGCGAATACAGGTTGATGTCGCCGCCAGACAGCAGTGGATACGCGCCACAGTCGCGTGCCACGCGCGCCATGGTTTCAGCACGCGCGCTGGCGTGCTCGTAATCGGCCCACAGCGGGTCGCCGGCGGTCTGCAGCGCGCGGATCATGCGCGTGCGGTCGGCGGCGCGCGATTGCTGGGAAATTGCGGGCCGACGTTCGGCAAACCATTCCACCTGCTGCAGTTTCAAACGGTCCCACGGCGGGTTGCCCAGCATCACGTCGAATCCACCGTGCGGGCTGCCGGTTTCAAGCCCGCGCCAGGCCGTGGGAAAGGCCAGCTCCCAGTGCAGGAAGGTTTCCCGTGTGGCCAGTGCGCGGCATTCGTCGAGCAGCGCATTGATCGCGGCGACTTTGGGCGCATCGTCGATGGTGGTGCCGGTGGCGCCGTGCTGCAGCACGATCAGCAGGTTGTCGCCGAAGCGCCCCGACAGCAGGTCGGCCAGCGCCGCGTGCTTGTCGCCACGCTGCTTGCGCGGCGCATCGATTGGCGCGCTCCAGCGCAGCGCCTGCCAGAAGTCCAGCAGCCGCACCAGCGGTGCCAAGGTGTCCTGCGCCTCCTGCATCAGGTGCTTGGACAGGTTGACCTCGGCGATATCGACATCGGTCAGCTCGCCGATGGCCTGCAGCGATTCGGAGGCGATGCCAATGGTCCGCAGATCGTTCTCGGCGAACAGGCCGCCGCGCCGGCGCAGCTCGGCGATCACCTCGCCCAGGCGTTCGCCGCACAACGCATCGCCGCAGCGAAGGTGGTGGTCGAGGAACGACAGCGGCGCGCCGACGGTGAAGGTTGCAACCACAGCGACAGCTTGGCCAGCTCGACCGCCATCGGGTTCTTGTCTGCGCCGTGGATCACGCGCTTGAGGATCATCCGGCGCACGATGTGGCGGTCGTCGAGCTGGTTTTCGTCCAGCGTCCAGACGCCCTCGCGTGCATTGGCCAGCAGGCGGCCGCGGATATCGCGGATGCGCGCGGCCACCGGCGATTCGTAGTGCCAATCGGGCAACGCGCTGTTGACGTGAGTCGCGGCGCTGGCAATTTTTTCCAGCACCTCGTCGGCCAGATAATCGACCGCCGTGACCAGGAAGTGGCCGCTGCCCATGGCCGGGTCGCACAGCTTGAGCGACAGGATCAGCGCGGCCGGATCGTGTGCCTCCAGCCCATGCCGGCGCGTGTTGACGGAGCCGTGTTCGCCACGCAGCACCTCGAAGCGCTGCTCGAATGCCGCGCCTTGCTCGGCGATCAGCGGGGTCAGCGATTCGGCGATCAGCAACTTCACCAGATCATCGTGCGTGTAATAGCTGCCGCTGGCCTTGCGCGCGAAGCTGGACGGCTGCACCACCAGGTGTTCGTGCGCGTCCAGCGCCACCGCCTGCTCCAGCAGGCGCTCATAGATCGAACCAGGTGCTGCACCGACAGGTCGCGATAGTTGAGGCGGCGCAAGTTGCCCTGCGCGTCGGCCTCACGCGACAGGGCATCGACCAGCGGGGCCACCACCGCATCGCCCAAGCCGATGCGCGCCAGCAGTGGCTCGCGCACTTCATCGAACAGGCCAACGTTGTAGGCCGGCAAACCGAGTCCGGCGTCGCCACCTGCAATCGCGCGGAACAGCCCGCGTAAGTGCTGCCAGTAGCGCTCGATGCCGGCAGAAAATACGTCATTGTTGTCGCTGCCGCGGGCGATATCGTCGCGGATACGGCGCAACGAATAGTCGTCGTAACGCGCATCGCGCACCGGCAGCAGGTTGCGATCTTCGGCATACAGCACGAACAGCAACCGGTACAGCAGGGTCAGCGCGGCCCGTTTGAGCTGTTCGCGATAGTCGCGCGAGTGCGGATCGCGCTGCGGGTCGGCGGCGGCCAGCGCCATGATTAATTGCGGGAAAACTTCATCGAATACGCGCTGGCCGAGCGAGTGGGAAACGCGGCTTTCCCAGTGCCGGCTTTTCATCCAGGGCAATGCGGTGGAACGTGCGACTTTCGCTGTCATCGGGCTGGGGCAGGAACGCGGGCGCGCGGACAACAGGTAGAACACCATGAGCGCGTGCACGGTGTCGCCAATCGGCGCGGCCAGCAGGTCCGCGGTCAGGCCGGTGACGCCCAGCAGGTGGGCCAGGTCGATCTCGACGAACTCTTCCGAGCGCGAACGCGCGCCCTGCCAGTACAGCCGCCACTGGCGACCGTTGGTTAGGAAGCCCCACATCACGGCGCGGTCGGAGGCGATTTCGGCTTGCGACAGATAGCGCAGCATCTGGCTGGACGGGGTATCGATTTCCAGACGATTGCCGGCGTTGCCGCGGTCGAGGGGGCGCAGCCAGCGCTTGCTTTCGACAATGGCGGTCCCGTGCCGGACGTTTGTCCAGGCGTGGTTCGTCCAGCGCCACCTGGCGCGTCCCGGCACTCGCAAACAGCAGCGCGTCAGGTACGTCGGCGCGGCCGCGGGCATTGGTTTGCTGCTGCGGCGCGGCAGCAGATGCCAGCCCAGTGCCAGCAACACCGGCGTGATCAGCTCAGCTTCGGTCTGCGCCTCGTTGAGCTGGGTATCGCCGCGGACGCGCGCATGGATACGCTGCAACTCTTCGGTGAAGGCGGCGAACTGTGCTTGATCGAGACCGCGCCATGCGGCGCTGCCGCGGATGCCTTGATCGAGGAAGTCTTGGGTAAACAGGGATCCGTGCATGGACGACCGACGCGTGAAAGCTTCGGGATGGTAAACGAAGCGGTCAAGGTACGATGGCGGCGCGGTTACCGGAGCTCCACCCTTGGCGTACCGGTTATACCACCCGATCACTTATGGTGGTATAACTCGGGTGCGTCCCCGGAGCCCCGCCATGTCCCTATACCGCGAACTCCCCGCCGCCGCACAGACCGCCTACGCCGAGCTGTACGAACTGGTGCAGGTGGCGGAAACCAGCCGTTCACCGGCGTTCCTGACCGGCAAGGTCGCCTACAAGACGGTCAAAGGGTCGCGCTACGCCTACTGGGCGTTCAAGGAGATCGACGGTCGCAAGCGCGAGTATTATCTCGGCCCGGAAGGCCCGGCGATCGCCGCGATCGAGGCAGCACGCGCGAGTGGCGCGCCGGCGCTGGACGCGGTGGCGCGGCAGGCCGCCGCTGCGGTGGCCCACGGTTGCGTGATCACGCCGCCCAAGCACTATCGCATCGTCAAGCGGCTGGCGGATTACCAGTTCTTCCGCGCCGGCGGACTGCTGGTTGGCACGCATGCGTTTCTCGCGCTCGGAAACCAGCTGGGCGTCGCATGGGGTAGCGCTACGCGCACGCTGGACCTGGACTTTGCCCATGCGGGGCCGGGCGGCAATGTCGCCGTGGCGCTGCCGGCAAACCTGGACGTCGATGTGCCGGATGCACTGGCATCGTTGCAGATGGGTTTCCTGCCCGCGTTGGGTGGATCGAAGGGTTTTGCCAGCCAATACGTCAGCGATCCGGAACCTGACCTGCGCATCGATTTCCTGACCGTACTTCGACGTGCTGCAGGCGAAGTACAAGCCCCGCAGTTGGGCGTGGCGTTGAGCCCGCTGAAATTCATGGACTACCTGATCGAAGCGCCGGGGCAAGGGGTGCTGATCGACCGGGCCGGCGCTGCGCTGGTCAATCTGCCCGACCCGGCGCGCTACGGACTGCACAAGTTGATCGTGGCGCACGAGCGAGGCGCGCGGCATCCCAAGCACGACAAGGACATCCTGCAGGCACTGGCGCTGATCGAATGGCACCTGGCGCGCGCGCCGCACCTGTTGCTGGATGCGTGGAAGGACCTGGCCGCGCACGGGGCAGCCTGGGTCGAGCGCGCGCACGCGTCGTTGGCGCTGGTACCGGCGGCGCAACAGGATCTGGTGATCCGGTTCGAGCAGGCGGTGAAACTTCGTAGGTGATGAGGAGCATCCTCGTGGTCTGCGCTGCGCCGATTCTGCGTCCGCAGGGATGACGAGCAGGACAACGCGCGGGGGCGAAAAGAACAATCGACTCCCTGGGCGGTGTCGGTGGCACACACCCAGGCGGCTGCGGGTGCCATCCGTATTGCGCGCATGTCGCCCCAACAGCACGAGCGAGTCACGCCGGGGCGAACAACGCCTCGATGTCGGCCTCGTCGAACTGCAGCGTGGTGCGGGTGCCTCCGCCCAGCAGGGCCTGGGCGAGCCCGGCTTTGCGTTGCTGCATGCGCTGGATTTTCTCCTCGACCGTGCCCGTGCAGATCAGCTTGTAGACAAACACCGGCTTGTCCTGGCCGATGCGGTGAGCGCGATCAGTGGCCTGTGACTCTGCGGCCGGATTCCACCAGGGGTCGTAGTGGATCACGGTGTCGGCGGCGGTGAGGTTGAGGCCAACGCCGCCTGCCTTGAGGCTGATCAGGAACAGCGCTACCTCGCCGTCCTGGAAACGCCGGATCGGGGTCGCGCGGTCGCGGGTGCTGCCGTCCAGCCGCACGTAGGCGATGCCGCGTTCGCGCACCGCGGCCTCGATCAGGTCGAGCATGCCGGTGAACTGCGAGAACAGCAGGATCCTGCGGCCTTCGTCGACCAGTTCATCGAGCATCGGCAACAGCACGTCGAGCTTGGCCGACGGCGGCGAGGTACCGGCGGTGCGCGCCTTGCCGTCCAGCTTGACCAGGCGCGGATCGCAGCAGGCCTGGCGCAGCTTGAGCAACGCATCGAGCACTACAATGCTCGACTGCGCCAGCCCGCGCTTGGCCAAGGCCTCGCGCACGCGGCCGTGCATCGCCAGGCGCAGGGTTTCGTACAGCTCGCGCTGGCGCCCGGCCAGTTCGATTTTGTGTTCGATGATGGTCTTGACCGGCAGTTCGGGTGCCACAGATTCCTTGTCCCGGCGCAGCATGAAGGGCGCGATGCGGCGGTTGAGCCGGGCTTGGCGGTCGGCGTCGCCGTGCTTCTCGATCGGGGTGCGGAAGTGCTTCGCGAAATGCCTGGCATCGCCGAGCAGGCCTGGCAACACGCAGTCCATCTGCGCCCAAACTTCGCCCAGGTGGTTTTCCACCGGCGTGCCAGTGACGGCCAAGCGGCGTTGCGCCGGGATCACGCGTGCGACCTGCGCGGCATGGCTGCGCGGGTTCTTGATGGCCTGCGCCTCGTCGAATACCACCAAAGTGAACTGCTGTGCGAGCAGGGCCTCGCGGTCGCGCGGCAGCAGAGCGTAAGTGGTGATGACCAGGTCGTGGTCGCCGATGCGGTCGAAGTGCGCGGCACGATCGCTGCCGTGCAGCAGCAGCACGCACAGATCCGGAGTGAACCGTGCGGCCTGGTCGCACCAGTTGCCGACCACCGAGGTGGGGCACACCACCAGCGCCGGATGCGGCAGGCGCCCGCGCTGTTTTTCGGCCAGCAGGTGCATCAGCACCTGCAGGGTCTTGCCCAGCCCCATGTCGTCGGCGAGCACGCCGCCGAGTCGGGCATCAGCCAGGAACTGCAGCCAGCGCAGGCCTTCCAGCTGGTACGGGCGCGGGGTGGCCAACAATCCCTTGGGCGTGCGCAGGGTGAGATCACGTCCGGCCTTGCGCAGCTGCTCGGCAAAGGCCTGCGCGGATTTCGCTCCGGCCAGCAGCAGTCCAGCGCCGGATGGCGATTGCAGATCGGCCAGCGCGTCCACGGCCAGGCGCGGGATGCGCAACGACGCGCCTTCGTGCAGGGTCGTCGGCGACATCCACTCCAGCAGCGGCGCCAGCAGTGCGCGGACGCGAGTCAGCGGCAGCGGCACGCGCCGACGTTCATCCAGCGGCGCCAACCACACGGCGTCGGCGGATTCGTCTGTGGCAGGCTGCAGCGCAAATCGCGGGTCTTCCAGCGCGCGCGCAAGAATCGGCAGCAGCGACACACGCTCTTCGCCGATCTGGATGCCGAGCTCAACCTCGAACCACTCACCGCCGCCGGCGTCGTCCAGCGCGCCGTACCAGGCGTCCGGGGCGTCGGTCAGCTGGATCGGATAATCAGGCGCAAACTCGATCAGGAACCCCGCGGCGGCGAGCGTCGGACTGAGCGCCGGCATCGCCCCCGGGTCGCGCGAGGCCAGCGGATCGCGCGGCATCCAGTCACTGTCGGCAACCCAGTCGGTCATCGGCCAGGACAGGCCGCGGTGCTGCGCGGCCTGGGTCAGGCCCAGGTCCAGCAGGCGCTTGAACGCGGCTTGCTCGCTCGCGGCATCGCGCGCGATCAGCAGCAGTTCGCCGTTCACCACACGCTGCTCGGGTCGCGCCGAGGATGCCGCGGCGACGCGCTGGCCGCCGTAGTCGAATTCCAGTCGTGCAACGGGCAGCATCGGCGCACGCACCTGCTGGTGGCGATGCCAGGCAGTCTGCGCTGCGGCATCTTCCGGATCGGGCGCCGCCGCCATGAACGTCAACCGTGGGGTCGGTGGCCCCTTGATGGTCCGCCGCGATGCCGGCGTCAGTGGTGGCGGCAGCGCGGCGAGCTGTGGCTGCTGCCGCCAATACTCTATGACGTGGTCGACGTGTCCGGGGGCCAGCGGTGGCATCTCCAGCAGACGCTGCGCCAGTTCGGGATCATGCTCGATGCGGCCAAGGCGCCGCTGCGCGCGATCCACGTAGCACAGATGTCCGGCACGCAGCAGCAGCAGCCCGTCGATGCCGTCAGCCAACAGCCGCTGGCTGCCATCGGCCTGCAGCTGCCATTGCCAATGCAGGACCAGCGGCTCGCCCACCATCAGCTGACCTTCACGTGGCTTCTGCCAGCCGCACCACTGGGTGCCCATCAGTGATTCCACCAGCTCGATGGCGCGTGGACCGCCGAGCCGGTAGCCATCGCCGCCGCTGGACATCGGCTGCATGCGCAGCGCCGCCACCAGGCTGTACTGGGTGTCGTCGAGATCGTGCTGTTGCGTCATATGGCCGAAGCCACCGATGCGCAGTGGCTCGGGCTTGCCCCAGTCACCGTTCTTCAGACGGTTCAGCCACACGGGGCGCACCGTCAACGCTGGCAGCCCCGCGCCGCCCTCGAGATCGAAGAGGAAGCCCAGGCGTCGCTCGTCCGGCTTCGAGACGGCTGGTGACGAAGGCGGGCGCCGCACAGTCTGGAACCATCGATCCCACGGTGCAGTGGACACCGTGCGTGCCGCAACCGGGTCCGCGTCCAGGCGATGGAAGAACGCAAGCAGCAGCGCCACCGCGTGTTTGCATTTGCTGCCCAGTGGACAGCTGCAGCGATGACTCACCAGTTCGAACCCGTCGCCATCCGACGTCATTTCCAGTGAGGTCCGATACGGTCGGCGCTCCGTGCCCAGCACCTCGCCGGTGAGCCGCCAGGCTTCATCGAGCAGCTCGATGTGTGCCTCGATCACGCGGCCGCGAGCGAAGTAGTCATGGCCGCGCCGGATGCTGTTCTCGTCGAAGACCTGCCGGAGCAGGTGCATCTGCTGTGCGCCGCTGCGCGAGGGAGTTGTCACGAGGATGAGAGGCGATGGGAAAGCGCCGCAGTCTAGCGGAGTCGGTCTGGACGACCACCGTCTGCGCGCGCAACGAGCCCGTTTCTGCATGCGCACTGCGCCATCGGGGGCCCGGTCGCGCCTCCTGTGGCTGCTAGCATCAGCGCATGGATTCCCTCACTCAGATTGTCCTCGGCGCCGCGGTCGCCGCCGCTGCTGCGCCTGCGCGCGATCGTCGCGCCGCACTGCTGGCCGGGGCCGCGCTCGGGACGCTGCCGGACCTGGATTCGCTGCCGCTCATGCTGCTGACCGACGATCCGGTCGCCCTGATGACGCTGCATCGGGGAGTGAGCCACTCACTGTTCGTGCTGCCCGTGCTCGGCTGCCTGCTGTGGTGGTGGTTCGGTCGCAGGAACGGGCGGGTCGCGGCGTCGCCGCACCGTTGGTTCTGGGCCATCCAGATGGCGCTGCTGACACACCCGCTGCTGGATGCGTTCACGGTCTACGGCGCGCAGCTGCTGCGGCCCCTGTCGACGCCGCCGGTGATGTGGTCGAGCCTGTTCATCATCGACCCGATGTACACGATCTGGCTGCTGGGCGCCGTGGTCGCGGCCTGGTCGCTGCGTGCGCGCCCGGCCGCGCAGCGCGCGCTGGTCGCCGGCCTGGTGGTCAGCACTGGCTACATCGGCTGGTCACTTGCGGCCAAGGCGATGGTCGACCACGAGGCGGAGCTGGCACTGGCGGCCATGGGACTGGGGGACGCGCCGCGGTTCTCGGCGCCGACGCCGCTCAATACCGTGCTCTGGCGCGTCGTGGCGATGACGCCGTCTGGCTACGTCGAAGGCCACCGCTCGCTGTGGGCGGACCGCGGGCGCCCGATGGTCTTCACCGGATATCCATCGGACACCCAGGCGCTTCGCGAGGCCGCCACGGTGCCTGCCGTGGGGCGCCTGGCATGGTTCAACCATGGCTTCATGCGGGCGCGCGTCGACGACGACGGCCTCGAGCTGGCGGACCTGCGCATGGGCGCCGAGCCGGACTACTTCTTCCGCTTCGTCGTGGCCGAGCGCGATGCGGGGGGCTGGCGTGCGATCACGCCACGCCAGCGCGAAACCGGCCGCGACGCCGGGTCGCTGCTCGACGGCACCTGGCGTGGCATCACCCGCGGCATGGAATGAGGCGCGGTCGCGGCACGCGCGACGAGACGCGCCGGTAAACGCCGCATCTGGTGCATCGCCCCCGGGCCACCCGCAACCGGTAGCCGCCCGTCGGTCGTTCCGGGTCGCGATCGGCGCACGGCGCCGCGCGGGGATGTGCCAGCAGCTCACGTCGCGCGCATGCGGTTGAAGGCACGATGACGAGCCGTCGAGCAGGATGCTAAAACGTCCAGGACGATGCACGGCACGGTGTGTCGCCTCCCTGGTATGACCGGTGGTCGCCGGGCATGGTGAGATGCGCTCGCTTTTGGTGATCGCCCACCAGGGACGCGGGTGTGCTGCACAAGCCGCCGACGGTGGATTTCCGTAGTTCGGCGTCAACGTCGCACAGCCAGCCCCTTCCCTCGCGCGCCACAGGGCGCCGTTCACGGACAACCCAAGGATCCGACATGCCTTCCATGACCCCGCATGACATCTCATCTTCGCGTCGTCGCGCACTCGGCACCCTGTGCAGCTGCGCTGGCGCCGCCGGGCTGACCCCGCTGCTTGGCGGCGGAGCGCTGCGTTCGCTGGTCGCCGGCGGTCTCGCCGCGACCGCGGCCGCACCGGCGCTTGCCGCCAACGTCAAGTCCAACATCACGCCGGACGCGGCACTCGAGATGCTGAAAGCCGGCAATCGCGCCTTTCTCAAGGGTGAGTTGCCGCCGATCATCAACAACGCCGAGCGGCGGCTGCAGATCGCGGAGTCACAGGCCCCATTCGCGGTGCTGGTGAGCTGTTCGGATTCACGCGTGCCGCCCGAGGCCCTGTTCGGCCGCGGCCTGGGTGACTTGTTCATCGTGCGCGTGGCCGGCAACACCATTTCACAGCAAGGCCTGGGCAGCATCGAGTACGCGGTCGCCGAACTTGGCGTGCCGCTGGTGCTGATCCTGGGCCACCAGCGCTGCGGCGCGGTGGCCGCCGCGGTGTCCGTCGTCCGCGAATCGACGCTGTTCCCCGGCGCGATAGGCGACATGGTGCAGCCGATCCTGCCGGCGGCGATCACCACGCGCGCGGACGAGGGCGACTGGCTGGACAACGCCGTGCGCCGCAATGTCGTCAACGTCGCCGAGAAGCTGAAGATCTCCGGCAAGCTGATCGAGGATCCGATCGAGGAGGGCAGGCTGCGCGTCGTCGGTGCCCGCTACGACCTCGACAATGGCACCGTCGATTTCTTCCACGAGTAACCCCGTCTCTTGCCGATGCACGGGTCCGGGCCGTGCCCGACCGGCGCGAGCCCGGCTCAGGCGGCGAGAGATGCGTGGCGCGCGTCGCTGTCCGCCAGCGCATCGAAATACTCGCGCGTGAGCCGCAGCTGCTCCGCTGCCGTTCCCGCAACCACGACGCGGCCGCGGAATTCCGCGTGCTCGGCGTGGCCGCGGACGTACCAGCCCAGGTGCTTGCGGGCGATGCGCACGCCGCTGCGCTCGCCGTAGAACGCGTGCAGCGCGGCGAGGTGCGACAGCAGGATGTCGCGCACCTCGTCGCGCGCAGGCGGCGGCAGGTCTTCGCCGGTGGCGAGGAAGTGCGCGATCTCGCGGAAGATCCACGGCCGTCCCTGCGCGGCGCGGCCGACCATGACCGCATCCGCCCCGGTGTGCCGCAGCACCTCCACGGCGCGCCGCGACGAGTCGATGTCGCCGTTGGCGATCACCGGGATCTCCAGCTCCGACTTGATGCGCGCGATGGTGTCGTACTCGGCGGTACCGGTGTACTGCTGGTCGCGGGTGCGCCCGTGTACCGCAAGCGCTTGAACGCCGCAGTCCTGGGCGATGCGCGCGATCACCGGGGCGTTGCGGTGCATGGCGTCCCAGCCGGTGCGGATCTTCAGCGTCACCGGCACGTCCACCGCCGCCACCACCGCCGCGACGATCCGCGCGACCAGCGCCTCGTCGCGCATCAGTGCCGATCCCGCCCACGCGCTGCAGACCTTCTTCGCCGGGCAGCCCATGTTGATGTCGATGATCTGCGCGCCGTGGGCCACGTTGTGGCGCGCGGCCGCCGCCATGACCTCGGGGACGGTGCCGGCGATCTGCACGCCCACCGGGGCCGGCTCGCCGTCATGGTCCATTCGGTGACGCGACTTGCTGGTGTCCCAGAAGCGCGGGTCGCTAGTCGTCATCTCCGACATCGCCAGCCCCGCACCCAGGCGCTTGCAGAGCTGCCGGAACGGCTTGTCGGTGACGCCTGCCATCGGCGCCAGTACGACGTTCGGGGCGATGGTGTAGGGGCCAATGCGCATCGGCAGAGTGTAGCGCCGGCGCCGCGCGCAACCGGCCCGGGCGCCCGCTCAGTCGGTGAAACGCGCGTCGACGTCTTGGCGCGTCGGCATGCCCGCGGCCGCGCCGTGGGCTTCGGTCGACAGTGCCGCGAAGCGCTGGGCGACGCGCAGCAGGGCCGCGAACGGCAGCGAAGGCGAAGTCGCAAGCATCGCCGCCAGCGCGCCGCTGAAGGCATCGCCGGCGCCGGTGGTGTCCACCGGGCGCACGGCTTCCGCGCCCAGTCGGTAGTAGGCGCGGTCGTCGCCGCGCAGCGCGTCGTCGGCGTGCGAGACGAAGCAGCCGCTGGCGCCCAGCGTCACCACGACGCTGCCTGCGTGCGACAGCTCGCGGCACAGCGCGTGCAGGCGCGCCTGGTCGATGCCGGAGATCGTGTCGGGGTCGATGCGGTCACCGACATGACGCGCCAGCAGCCCGGCGAACTCGGTCTCGTTGGGCGTCACGATGTCGGCCAGCGCCAGCAGCTCGCCGCTGGTGGCGGCGTTGGCCGGCGCCGGGTTGAGCATCGTGGTGGCGCCGTGCGCGCGACCGGCGCGCAGCGCGGCGATCACGGCGTCTGCCGGCGATTCAAGCTGCGCCAGCACCACGGCGGCGCCGACGAAGGCCGCCGCGTGCGCAGCGACGTGCGAGGCGGGCAGCAGCGCGTTGGCGCCGGCACCGACCATGATGCAGTTGCGCCCCTGTTCGTCGAGGTAGATGCCGGCCGTCCCCGTTGGCGCGTCGGCCGCGAACGCCGCCACCGCGATGCCGTCTGCCGCCGCCAGCGTTCGCGCCAGCGCGCCGGCGACGTCGTCGCCCAGCGCGCAGACGAAGGTGGTGACCGCCCCCGCGCGCGCCGCGGCGGTGGCCTGGTTGAAGCCCTTGCCACCGGGTCCAGACGCGTAGCGCCCGGCGAGTGTCTCGCCCGGCAGTGGCAGCGTCCCCGCGGTCCAGACGTGGTCGACGTTGAACGACCCCAGCACCACGACCCGTGCCATCGGCTCAGCCAAAGTGGGTCAGGACGCCGGCGATGGTCGCCGTCATCATGGTGGCGATCGACCCGCCCAGCACCGCGCGCAGGCCAAAGCGCGCGAGGTCGGCGCGGCGTTCCGGCGCGATGCCGCCGATACCGCCGATCTGGATCGCGATCGAGCTGAAGTTGGCGAAGCCGCACAGCGCGTACGTCGCGATCAGCGTGCCCTGCGGTGTCAGCGACACGCCGGCGACGTTGCCGCGCAGGATCTCGCCGAGCTGCACGTACGCGACGAACTCGTTGAGCACCACCTTGGTGCCGATCAGTCCACCGACGGTGCTCGCGTCCTGCCACGGCACGCCGATCACCCAGGCCAACGGCGCCAGCACCGCGCCGAGCAGGGACGACAGGTCGGTCGGGCGCCCGATCAGCTGCTGCAGCCCGGTGACCTCGCCGAACCACGTCAGCGGGGCGTTCAACAGCGCGATCAAGGCGATGAAGGCGAGCAGCATCGCACCGACGTTCAGCGCCAGCTTCAGGCCGTCGGCCGCACCGGAGGCGGCGGCATCGATGACGTTGGCCGTCGTCTTTTCGACGTTGACGCGGACCCGACCGAGGGTCAGCGGCTGCTGGGTCTCGGGCACCAGGATCTTGGCGATCACCAGCGTCGCCGGCGCAGCCATGAAGCTCGCGGTGATCAGGTGCTTGGCGTAGGACGCCTGCAGCGCCGGGTCGCCGCCGCCCAGCAGCAGCACGTACGCGCCAAGCACGCCGCCGGCGATGGTGGCCATGCCGCCGACCATCAGCGTCAGCAGCTCGGACGGCGTCATGCCGGCGATGTAGGGGCGTACGACCAGCGGCGCCTCTGTCTGGCCGATGAAGGCGTTGGCGCAGACCGACAGCGTCTCCGCGCCGGATACGCGCATCAGCTTGGTGATCACCCACGCCATGCCCTGCACGATCTTCTGCATCGCGCCCAGGTGGTAGAGCACGCTCATGAAGCTGGCGAAGAAGATGATCGTCGGCAACACCTGGAACGCGAACACGAAGCCGAACTTGGTCGGGTCGGCGAAGTCGCCGAAGATGAAACGCGCGCCCTGGGTGGTGAATCCGAGCAGCCGCACGAAGCCGCTGGACAGGGCGTCGAAGAGGATGGCGCCCCAGGGCGTCAGCAGCACCAGCGAGGCGATCGCGAGCTGGAGGGTGAGGCCGATGGCGACCAGGCGCCAGTCCACGCGCCAGCGGTTGTTGGAGAACAGCCAGGTCAGGCCGATCAGCACCGCAAGACCGAACAGGCCGAAGCCGATCCGCGAAAGACCTTCCATTCCGTTTCCCGAGAGCGCCCCGCGGCGTGGGCGCAGCCTAGTGCAGGCAGCGGGTGCCGGCAACCGCGCGCGCGCTCAACCGTCGCGCGCGACCACGCGGTTGCGGCCGGCGGCCTTGGCCTCTTTCAGACGGCGGTCGGCGGCGCCGAGCAGCGCCGACGTCGTAGCGCCATCCAGCGGCCATGCCGCCAGCCCGGCGCTGAAGGTCAGCAGGAACGCGGCGGCGCCACGCTCTGGCAGGAACGGCCTGGCAGCCATGTCGCGCCGCAGCCGGTCCAGCCGTTCCCAGGCGCTGCCGACCGGGCAGTGCAGCACCAGCACGAACTCCTGCCCGCCGATCCGTGCCAGTACCTCGCGGCCATCGACCATCGCGCTCAGGTTCGCGGCCACGTGGCGCAGCGCGCGGTCACCGCCGGCATGCCCGAGGTCGGCGTTGATCCGCCCCAGCTGGTCGACGTCGAGCAGGGCCACGGTCAGCGAACCGCCATCGTTGCGCGTGGCGGCGAACACGTGCGGCATCCGCTGCAGCAGCCAGGCGCGGTTGGGCAGACCGGTCAGTCCGTCGTGCCCGGACAGCTCCACCAGCCGCTGCATGCGGTACACGATCGCGGCGGTGAGCAGCGTCGCCATCACCAGCAGGAGCAGCCGCTGGGCCTGCGCGGCCACGGAGGCGACCCCGTAGTCGGGCGAGACGAGCGCCTCGCCGGCCGGTGCCATCGCCAGCACCCACCACGCCAGTGCGCCGTACTGCGCGATCGCCAGCGCGCCGGCATACAGCGTCAGGCGGCCGTCGTTGCGCAGCGCGGTGACCAGGATCGCGAACAGGTACAGCGGCCAGACCACCAGGCTGTTGACGGCCGCCACCGGGTCGCCCTGGCCCAGCAGCGACAGCACCAGGCTGGTCAGGGTGACGTCGTAGGTTCCGGTGGCGAAGGCCAGCCAGCGATGGCGGCGGCGGCGCCGGGCAAGGGCCAGCCAGACCTGCGCCATCACGTTGGCGATCACCGCGCCCACGAGGCCTGCCAGCACCTCCCGGATCGAAGCGCCTGCCGCGGCGGCGATGAGCGGCAGCAGCAGCACCAGCGCGGACAGCAGGGCGCGGATCCGCGCGACCAGCAGCTCGCCGCCGGCGCCGGCCTCCAGCATCACCTCGTCGGGGCGCGCCAGCAGACGCGACGCCAACGACTCCCGCCCCCGTGTCGGTGACGCCATGCGCGGTTCCCCGGTGCGAGGCGGAAGCATAGCCCGCGACGGGCGGACGCCGCTGCGCCAGCCCATGGCGATCAAAAAAAAAAGGGAAGTCGCTTGACATGAAGATGAGAATGATTAGCATTCACGTTTCGTCCACCCGGAGTCCGTGCCATGTTCGCCAGTCGCACGAGTGGTCCCAACGCCCCATCCCGCACGTCGCGGTCAGCGACCCTGTCCGATGTGGCGCCCCCCGTGGAGACGGTCGACAGCCTGCGGCTGCTGCACGGGCACCGCGAACTGCTCATCCGCCACGGCGACGAGGTCTACCGCCTGCGCCACACCCGCAACGATAAGCTGATCCTCACCAAGTAAGTTCCCGCGCGCGGCATGCCGCGCGTCCGCCCCACCCAGGCCGCAAGCCCACCGGAGCATTGCCGGACGCCAGCAAGCCTCGCATCCCTGCGAGCATCCATGCGCCCGACCGTCCTGCCTCGACCCCGCAACCTGCGAGTCGCGATCGCCCTCGCCCTGCTGCTGTCGGCCATCGCCGGCGCGCAGGCGCGCCCTGCATCGCCCGATGTCGCCCCCGACACCGGCGCCGACGCCACGACAGGCACGGGCGCGGCGACGATCGGCGAGCTCGCCCGGATCACGGTCACCGCTACGCGCATGGCGCGCGCCGTTGCCGACGTGCCGCACACCGTCGACGTCATCGACCGCGAGCGCATGGACACGCTGCTGGTGCGCGACCTCCGCGAGCTCTTCCGCTACGAGCCCGGCATCACCGTCAACGACAGCTTCGGCCGTTTCGGTATCGGCGACATCCGCATCCGCGGCCTTGGCGGCAACCGCGTGCGGATCCAGACCGACGGCATCCCGGTGTCGGATGCATTCGCGATCGGCAGCTTCTCCAACGCCAACCGCAACCTCGTCGATCTCGACACCCTCAAGCGCGTGGAGGTGGTCCGTGGGCCGGCGAGCGCGCTATACGGCTCCGACGCGCTGGGCGGAGTTGTGGCGTTCATCACCAAGCAGCCGCAGGACTACCTCGCCGATGGGCAGTCGACATCCTTCAGCGCGAGGCTGGGCTACCAGGGCGATCGCCACGGCGTGTTCGCCGGGACGACGGCGGCGTTCGGTGGCGCACGCTGGTCGGGGTTGGTGGCCGCCGGACACCGTGAGGGCCGCGAGATCGAGAACCGCGGCACGGTGGGCGGCGTCGGCGCGACGCGTACGCTGCCCAATCCGCAGGACAGTGACGGGCGCAGCGTGCTGGCCAAGCTGGTGTTCTCGACAGGGGCCCGCCAGCGCCTGCGGCTCACGGTCGAGGGCAATGAGGATCGCGTGCGCACCGACCTGCTTACCGCACGCGGGTTCCAGGCGCTGACCCGCGCGACCAACACGCTGGTGACCGGCGACGACCGGCAGACGCGTGCCCGCGTGTCCTTCGCGCACGAGGTCGACGACATCGCGGCCCGGTTCGTCGACAGCGTCGACTGGCAACTCTACCGGCAGGACAGCGAGACCACCCAGGACACACGCGAGCAGCGAACGCTGCCGGCACCAGCGCTGGCCGACATCCGTGAGCGCACCTTCAATTTCGACCAGCGCCTGCACGGGCTGCAGGCCAATGCGCGAACGTCCTTCACCGTCGGCACGGTGCGTCACGATGTCGCCTACGGCATCGAGCTGACGCACACCGACACCCGGCAGAAGCGCGACGGGCTGCGGAGCTTTCCGCTCACCAGGGTCACCACCCCGGTGCTGTCGCCCGATGTGTTCCCGGTGCGCGACTTCCCCAACAGCACCAACACGCAGGCAGGCCTCTACCTGCAGGACGAGATCGCGTTCGGCGGCGGCGACGTCCGGTTGATCCCTGGCCTCCGCGTCGATCACTACCGGCTGGACCCGGAGGTTGACGCGATCTTCGCCGGCGACAATCCCGGCGTCGCGGCGATCGGCTTTACCGAGACCAACCTCTCACCGAAGCTTGGCGCGGTCTGGCACTTCGCGCCGCAGTGGTCGCTCTTCGGCGGCTACACGCGTGGTTTCCGCTCGCCTCCGTACAACGACGTCAACATCGGCTTCACCAACCTGCAGTTCGGGTACACGGCGATCGCGAACCCCGACCTGCGGCCGGAGACCAGCGACGGTCTCGAAGCCGGGCTGCGCTTCGTCGGCGATGCCGTCTATGCCAGTGTCTCCGCCCACTACACGCGATACGACGACTTCATCGAGTCGCTGCGCCAGGTCGGATTCGATCCAGCGCAGGGGCCCTTCGGCCTGGCCATCTTCCAGTCCCAGAACGTGCACTCGGCGCGCATCCACGGCATCGAGCTCAGGACGGGTGCCGACCTCGGGGTACTGGCGGACGCCTGGGAAGGCTGGTCACTGCGCTGCGCTGCTGCCTGGACGCGCGGCAAGGGCAGGGGGCCCGAGCAGGCGGACATCGGCGACGGGGCAATCGAAGAGCAGGTGCGCACGCGCGTGCTCGACAGCATCGATCCGCCGACCGCAGCGCTGGGCATCGCGTATGAACGCGCGCGATGGGGCATGGAGCTGGCGGGACGCTTTGCCGGCGGCAAGCGCGATGCGTCCTCCGACGCGGCCTATCGCCAGCCAGGGTATGGCGTGCTGGACCTCTACGCGCACTGGAGGTTCATGCCCGGCGCCAGGGTCGACGTCGGCGTGCGCAACCTGGCCGATCGCCGCTATTCCACGGCTGGCAGCGTGCCGCAGCTGCTGCCTGCGGCGTCGACGACGCTGGATCGCTACAGCGCACCGGGTCGCAACGTGGTCGCGAACGTGTCGTGGTCATGGTGACCCGCGGCCGCCCGACGACCGCCAGCGACCGCGATCCCCCACGCCTCGCCGCGCATGCCGGCAACTGGATGCCGCCCCGACCCTGCAGGCGGTGGTTGTCGCGTTAGAACGCGCCGGCCGCTCGCGAGCCGCTTCCTCGCCTTTTCCCACCCGACCCATCACCGGAGTGCCCCGATGAACCGCCATGCCATGCCGCTGTTCCTGATGATGTTTCTCGCAGCTGGCGTCCACGCAGGAGACACCGTGCCTGTCCCGCCTGCCGACCCGACCGCGGATCGGCGCGCGATCCTGGCGATGCAGGGCGAGTACGCAGTCGACTTCGCCTTCGACGAAACCGTGCTGCTGCAGCCTGGCTACGAGCGCGCGTCCGCGATGCGAAGCGCCGCCAGCGAGACCGTGGTGGTGGTCGAAGACGGCGGCACCGGTTCCCGTCCCATGCGCATCGTGCTGCAGCACCTGCTGGTGGATCGCAGGAGCGGCCACGTCACCAAGCACTGGCGGCAGGACTGGACGTACGAGGCGTCGGAACGGTTCGAGTTCACCGCCCACCAGACGTGGCGGATGGTGCCGATCGCGGCGGACACGACGCGTGGCGCATGGACCCAGTGCGTCTACGAGGTGTCGGACGCGCCGCGCTACTGCGGCACCGGCCGCTGGAACCACCGTTACGGCGTCGCCACCTGGACCAGCGACCGCACCTGGCGCCCGCTGCCGCGGCGGGAGTACACCAGGCGGGACGACTATAACGCGCTCAACGTCGAGAACCGGCACACCATCGTTCCCGGAGGATGGACGCACGAGCAGGACAACACCAAGACCGTACGTGCCGACGACGGGTCGACGGTCCGCACCATCGCGCGCGAATCCGGCTTCAACGACTACCGCCGCGGTGGCGACACCGACTTTGCCCCCGCCTACGCCTACTGGGACGCGACGAAGATGTACTGGGTACGCGTGCGCGCCCGATGGCAGCGTGCATTCGCGACCCACGGCGGGGTGCAACTGATGACACCGGTCGACGGGATGCCGATCGTCATGGCGACGTTCCAGCACGCCGACCGCGTCGTTGCCGGCGAGGAGGTGGGCGAAGACGAGATTACGCGCGTGTTTGACAGCTGGGTCGCCGCGCCGCCGGCGGTGCCCGTGGCTGCTGCGGCGGCACGCTGACGCCGGACCGATCCGCGCCTCGGAGTGGCGCGGCCTGGCTCCGGAATCCGCCGGTCGGGCGTGCCTATACTGCGGGCCACCGACGGGCTGGGGAGTACGACATGGGCAGCGGTACCTTCATTGCGGTGGTCCTGGCGATCGCATTCGTGATGTTCTTCTTCAAGATGGTCCGCATCGTGCCGCAGGGGTTCGAGTGGACCGTCGAGCGCTTCGGCAAGTACACCCACACGCTGTCGCCAGGGCTGCACCTGCTGATCCCGGTGATGCAGGCCATCGGCCGCAAGGTCAACGTGATGGAGCAGGTGCTCGACGTGCCGTCACAGGACGTGATCACCAAGGACAACGCGGTGGTGAAGGTCGACGGCGTGGTGTTCTTCCAGGTCCTGGATTCGGCCAAGGCCGCCTATGAGGTCTCCAACCTCGAGATCGCGAGCATCGCGCTGGTGCAGACCAACATCCGCACCGTGATCGGCTCGATGGACCTCGACGAATCGCTCAGCAACCGCGAGACCATCAACGCGCAGCTGCTCAACGTGGTCGATGCCGCGACCAATCCCTGGGGTATCAAGGTCACCCGCATCGAGATCCGCGACATCCAGCCGCCGCGGGACCTGATCGACTCGATGGCGCGCCAGATGAAGGCCGAGCGCGAGCGCCGCGCGGTGATCCTCGAAGCCGAGGGCCACCGCAGCTCCGCGATCCTGCGCGCCGAGGGCGAGAAGCAGGCGGCGATCCTGCAGGCCGAGGGCGAACGCGAAGCCGCGTACCGAGAGGCCGAGGCCCGCGAGCGCCTGGCGGAGGCCGAGGCCAAGGCCACCGAGATGGTGTCCAACGCGATCGCCGCCGGCGACGTGCAGGCGATCAACTACTTCATCGCGCAGAAATACGTCGAGGCATTCCGTGAGCTCGCCACCGCACCAAACGCCAAGTTCGTGATGATGCCGATGGAGACGAGCGGGATCATCGGCTCGATCGCCGGCATCGCCGAACTGGGCAAAGAGGCGCTGTCCAAGCAGCAGGTAGCGACCCAGGCGCGCGTCAATCCGCCGTCCGCGCGACGGGACGCCTGAGCCATGCGCTGGGACGTGGTGGCCTGGGCGGCGATAGCGCTGGTGCTGATCGCGGCCGAGACCCTGGCACCGGGGGCCTTCATGCTGTGGATGGGCTTTGCGGCCGCGGCGGTGTTCCTGATCGTGCTGGTGGTGCCGGGGCTGCCGCTGCTTGCCCAGGTGATCGCGTTCGTGCTGCTGAGTATGGTCGCTGTCCTGGCCTACCGCAGGTGGTTTCGTGGCCGCGAGCGCCCCAGCGACAGCCCGCTGCTCAACCGTCGCGCCGAGCAGATGCTCGGGCGCGTGGCGCCGCTCGACCAGTCCATCAACTCGGGCCGCGGCCGGATCAAGCTCGACGACGCGTACTGGGTCGTCGAGGGGCCGGACCTCGTTGCCGGCACGCCGGTGCGCGTGGTCGCGGTCGTCGGGATGACCCTGCGCGTCCGGGCTGCGGAATAACAGCCCGCGGAGCAGGACGCTGCGGCGCACGACGCCTGCCGGCACGCGCCGTGGGCCCGCCGTGCCATCTGGGATAATCCCCGCCTCCGCACACGGGCCCCACCGATGACCAAGCAGACGATCCTCAACGACGCCCACCGCCGCGCCGGCGCGCGCATGGTCGACTTCGGCGGCTGGGACATGCCGCTCAACTACGGCTCGCAGATCGACGAGCACCATCAGGTGCGCCGCGATGCCGGGATGTTCGACGTTTCGCACATGACCGTCGTCGACCTGCATGGCGCGCAGGCGCGGGCGCTGCTGCACCGGCTGGTCGCGAACTCGGTCGACAAGCTGAAAAAACCGGGTCGCGCGCTGTACACCTGCATGCTCGATGCCGACGGCGGGGTGATCGACGACCTGATCGTCTACTACCTCGCCGGCGACCACTACCGGATCGTCGTCAATGCCGCCACCCGAGACAAGGACATGGCATGGATCACCGCACAGGCCGCGCCATTCGCGGTCGAGGTGCGCGAGCGACGTGAGCTGGCGATGATCGCGGTGCAGGGCCCGACCGCCCGCGCGCGGGTCATCGGTCTGCTGGCCGACGGTGACCGCGAGCGGATCACAGCGTTGGCCAAGTTCGCTGCCGCCGACGCCGTCACCGCCGACGGCCACGCCCTGTTCGTCGCGCGCACGGGGTACACAGGAGAGGACGGCTTCGAGCTGATCGTGCCAGAGGCGGACGCGGTCGCGCTGTGGGAGGCGCTCCTCGCCGCCGGCGTCGTGCCGGCCGGGCTCGGCGCGCGGGACACGCTGCGGCTCGAAGCTGGGATGGCGCTGTACGGGCAGGACATGGACGAGTCGGTATCACCGTACGAGGCCGCGCTGGCGTGGACGGTGTCGCTGGACGGCGGGCGGGCGTTCAACGGTCGTGCCGCGCTCGAGCGCCAGAAGCGCGACGGCGCCCCGCGACAGATGGTGGGGCTGGTGATGGACGACAAGGGCGTCCTGCGCCACGGCCACAAGGTACTGACGCCGCTGGGCGACGGCGAGATCCTGTCGGGGACGTTCTCGCCCACACTGGGGCGTGCGATCGCCTTCGCACGCGTGCCGATGGGCGATCTCGGCACCGGCGCCGACGCCGGCGTCCGGGTCGACATCCGCGGTCGCGAGGTGCCGGTGCGGGTGGTGAAGTTCCCGTTCGTGCGCGACGGCCAGCCGCAGGCCGGCATCTGATACGCGCGCGGCCGGCTTGGTTAGACTATCGCCCCAATCCCCTTGACAGCCGCACCCGGAGCCCCATCCCATGAGCGAGATCCCAGGCGACCTGAAGTTCATGAAGTCCCACGAGTGGGCCCGCGTCGAAGGCGACGGCAAGGTCACGGTGGGTATTTCCGACCACGCGCAGGGACTGCTGGGCGACCTCGTCTACGTCGACCTGCCCGAGGTTGGCGACCGCGCCGAGGCCGGTAACGCGTGCGCGGTAGTGGAATCGGTCAAGGCGGCGTCCGACGTCTATGCGCCGGTGTCGGGGACGATCACTGCGGTCAACGCCGCACTTGCCGACAAGCCCGAAACCATCAACGAGGATGCTTACGGCGACGGCTGGCTGTTCGTCGTGGAAATCGATGATCCGGAGCAGCTCAACGAGCTGATCGATCCGGACGACTACGCGGAGCTGATCGAGGGCGACGACGACTGATCCCGCTGCGGGTCGGTCCGTGGAAAGCGCAGCGGCGACGCTGCGTTTTTTTTTGTTCCGGGTCAGTCGCGGTTTGGCGACGGACGCTTCCTGCGCGCCTACATGCAGGTGCCGGGTGCGACAGAATCTTGCGCAGTTGCCAACAATTGCCGCGGCGCGCCGACCATGATGGAACGATTCCGACCGGTTGCTGCACCGCCGCGGGAAGGGCAGCGACACCATGCCGCGGCGACGCCGTGCACACGCCATGCGACTCGCGCGAGTGCGTGGCGTCGATGTGCGTTGTGTCTTTCGCTGCTGAAAACAAGCGCTTTCCGCTTCCGCCGCACCTGCGGCGTGCCTGCGCCGGCGCGATCGCAGGCGACCGCATCGCGCCGCGGCCGATGGATTACCCGCCCCGATCGTCATCGCGTGCGCCGACATCGATGCGACAGGGTGTTGACAGTGGAAAAAACGGTGATTAGGTTTCGCGACATCAGACGTGGCCACAGCAGCGAGTGAGTCGAACCCAGGCAGCGACACGCAACACACACCAGGACTCCGCCCGCGACGATTCACGGTGGACGCAGGGAGACGCTCCCCCGCGGAAAGCCGGCGCCATCTCCGACACGTCGCCTGCAGCGCCCGTCGAGGCGAGCACGAACCTGTCGAACACTCCCCGAATGCAGTCTTCTGGATGTCTATTCCAGGTGGCAACGGTGCATGCCATGCCGGCATGCACGCGAAGAATCCGACCTGCGCGCGGTGCGCGCCGGCGGTTGATCGCGGGTCCGATACCCGCGGTGTAGTGCGTACTGGGCCGTTGTAACAGCTAGTCCACAGACGAGGAGAGCCATCACATGGCCACGAAGAAAGCGGCAAAGAAGAAGCCTGCCAAGAAGGCGGCGAAGAAATCGGTGCGTGCGTCGGCGAAGAAGGCCGCCCGCACCGTCAAGAAGGCGGTCCGCAAGGTCGCCAAGAAGGTGACCAGGAAGTCGCCGGCCCGCAAGGTCGCGAAGAAGAAGGTCGCCAAGAAGAAGGTCGCAAAGAAGTCGGCGAAGAAGGCCACCCGCAAGACCGCGAAGAAGACTGCCAAGAAGTCCACAAAGAAGACGGCCAAGAAGACCGCGAAGAAGACCGCCCGGAAGTCCACGAAGAAGACCGCCAAGAAGACCGCCAAGAAGACCGCAAAAAAAGCGACTCGCAAGACCGCGAAGAAGGCCACGAAGAAGGCCGGGGCACCGCGCGCGAAGAAGGCGGCCAAGAAGGCGCCGGCCAGGAAGGTTGCAAAAAAAAAGGCCGCTAGCCCGGCCCGTCGCGTGAAGAAGGCGCCGGCGGTGTCGATCCCGGCAGCGCCCGCACCCCTGATGTAATTCCCGCAACGCGCGTCACCAGGACTCCTTCTCCGCGTGCCCAGGCGGAGAGGGGGTTTTTTTTATCAGCCAGGCACGTCCGCCGTGCAGGCCGGCGAGGTAAAACCCCGCTTCAGCGCGGGCGAGCGCTCGCGGTCGAGGACACGCTGCCGCCGGCAGTACGCATGACGGGAGCGGCGCTTGAGCCGTCCGTCGCATGGTCGCCGGCATCGTCCATCGCCAGCACCGCCGCGTCGCTGAGCTCGACATCCAGCCACCGCTTCGCAGGCAGGCCGATCGCGCGGTCCAGGATGGTCGGCAGCAGCCCCGACGGCACGCTGCTCTCGCTGTTCCACAGGATGACGACGCCGAAATCGCGCTCGGGCACCATCGCCATCAGCCCGCGATAGCCCTGTACGGCGCCGCCATGGAAGACGACACGGTGGCCGGAGTAGTCGTACACGCGCCAGCCCAGCCCATAGCCCGCGGTATTGAGCCGTTCGCGCCGCCATGACGATCCGCGCAGTTCGCCCGGGGTGCCGACGATCGGGGCCTGCAGCGTCGCCAGCAGCGGTGCCGGCAGCACGTCGGGACGGTGCCCGCCCTGTGCGACCAGCCATTGCGCCATGTCGCTGATGCTGGCGTTGACGCCGGCGGCCGGCGCGACGCGGTAGTAGGTCGGCTTGGGCACCAGCGACTGCCAGCCAGCGCCGGCGCGCACGTGCGGCTTCGCCCAGCGCGCGCTGGCCTGGATGCCTTCGAGCCCGTAGCTGGCATCGTTCATGCCCAGCGGCTTGAAGATGCGGCTGGCGACGGCCTCGCTGAAAAACTGCCCGGTCGCGCCGAACACCACGTCGCCGACGAGGCTGAAGGCGATGTTCTGGTAACTGAAGCAGTCGCCGACGCCGCAGGTCATCGGCGCGATCGCGAGCTTCTGCACGAGGGTGTTGTAGTCAGCGTTTCGCTCGAGATCGCGATCATAGGAATTGCGTGCAAGCCCGACGCGGTGGCTGAGCACGTCGGCCACCGTCAATCGCTGCGCGGCAAGCGGGTCGGACAGGCGCAGTGACGGCATGTAGTCGGCGACGCGGCTGTCCCAGCGCAGCGAGCCTTCGGACACGATCATCCCGGTGACCGTGCCGGCGAACGCCTTGGACAATGAGGCCAGGCGGAAGACCGTATGCGCGTCCACGGGCTCGGCGGCGCGCACGTCGGTGATGCCGTAGCCGCGTGCGCTGAGCACCCGGCCGTCGTGCACGATCGCCATCGCCAGCCCGGGCACGCGCTGGTTGGCGACGACTTCCTGTGCCATCGCCTCGAACAGGCGCACATCGAAGCCGTCGGCCAGTGGCATCGCGCGCTCCGCGGGCGGGCGATAGGCGGGCGTGCCGGCCGCGGCGGCGGACACAGAGACTGCCGGCGTCGCATCGACGGCGGCGATGTCGGACTCGCCGGTCCAGCGAAGCGGCGTCTGCGCGACGCTGCCGGTTGCCATCGGCACAAGCAGCGACACCAGGACGACGCGGCGGAGCCCGCGCGGGAGCGTGCGTGCGTTGGGTTTCATCGACCGGGTCCCCTGCGTATGCTGCTGTGCAGGCCGATCATAGCGCCTCAATCCGGACTTGCATGAACAAGGGGAGCTTTCATGGGTAGCACGTTGATCCTGCTGGTTATTCTCGGTCTGATAGTGGCCTTCGCGCTGTGGGGCGTCGGAATCTACAACGGGCTCATCGCGGCCCGCAACGCCTTCAGGAATGCGTTCGCGCAGATCGACGTGCAGCTGCAGCGGCGCTTCGACCTGATCCCGAACCTGGTCGAAACCGCGAAGGCCTACCTGCAGCACGAGCGCGGCACGCTGGAGGCGGTGACCGCAGCGCGGACCGCGGCGCAGGCCGGACTGTCGGCGGCGAAGGCGAGCCCCGGCGATCCGGCGGCGATGGCCGAGCTGGCGCAGAGCCAGGGCGCGCTCAACGGCGCATTGGGCCGACTGATGGTGGTGGTGGAGGCCTATCCGGACCTCAAGGCCAACCAGAACATGATGCAGCTCACCGAGGAGCTGACCAGCACCGAGAACAAGGTCGCGTTCGCGCGGCAGGCCTACAACGACTCGGTGATGACCTACAACACCAAGCGCGAGGTGTTCCCGTCCAGCGTGGTGGCCGGCATGTTCCAGTTCGCACCGGCAGCGCTGCTCGAGATCCCGGCGGACCGTCCCGAGATGCGCGACGCACCCAAGGTGCAGTTCTAGGGCCCGGACGGCGCGGCTGGCATGAACTTCTTCGAGCGCCAGGCGCAGGCCCGTCGCAACACGACCAGGCTGGTGGTGCTGTTCGCGCTGGCCGTGGCCGGCATCGTGCTGGCGGTGAATGCCGCCGTGGTGGTGTTCTACGGTGCCAGCGTCCAGGCGCTGGCGACGGCGACGCTGCTGACGCTGGGCACGATCGCGCTCGGGTCGCTGTACCGGATGGCCAGCCTGCGCGGTGGCGGCGACGGCGTGGCAACGCAGCTGGGCGGGGTGCCGGTGCCCGAGGACACCACCGACCGCCACCTGCGACGGCTGCGCAATGTCACCGAGGAAATCTCCATCGCCTCCGGGGTACCGATGCCGCGGCTGTACGTGCTCGAGCACGAAACCGGGATCAACGCCTTCGCCGCCGGCTATGCGCCGACCGACGCGGTCATCGCCGTCACCCGGGGCGCGCTGGAAGCGCTCAACCGCGACGAGCTCCAGGGCGTGGTCGCGCACGAGTTCAGTCACGTCCTCAATGGCGACATGCGCCTCAACATCCGGCTGATGGGCGTGCTGTTCGGCATCCTGATGATCAGCCTCATCGGTCGCAAGATCCTGTACGTGGGCGGCGGCCGTGGGCGCGGCGCCGCGGCGGTGCTGGCGGCCGCCCTGGTGGCGATGGCGGTCGGTGGCATCGGCCTGTTCTTCGGTCGCATGATCAAGGCCGGCGTCAGCCGCAGTCGCGAGCACCTGGCCGATGCGTCCGCGGTGCAGTTCACGCGGCAGACGGTCGGACTGGCGGGCGCCCTGAAGAAGATCGGCGGTGTCGGCGAGGGATCCAGGCTGGCGGCGAAGGGCGAGGTCGAGGAGGTCAGCCACATGCTGTTCGGCGATGGCGTCGGGCTGTCGGGGCTGTTCGCCACGCATCCGCCCCTGCTGTCGCGGATCCAGGCGCTGGAGCCGACGTTCCAGCCCGCCCAGCTGCAGCAGCTGCGCACGCGCTGGCAGGCGGGGGCGCCCGACGGGCTGGACGAGGACGTGCGCATGGGGCTCGACGCCGGCAGCGGCGCGCGACTGCCGGACGCGTCCGCACAGCTGGCGATGACTCCGGCGATGGTCGCGGCGCAGGTGGCGCGTCCGGAGCACGACGACTACCGGCGCGCAGACGCGATCGTCGGCGTCATGCCCCAGCGCCTGCGCGAGGCTGCGCGCGGACGCGACGCGGTAATGCCGCTGCTGCTGGCGCTGTTGCTGGACAAGGAGCCTGATGTCCGCGCGAAGCAGCGCGCCGACATTGTCGCGCGGCTGGGCAGTGCCACCGCCGACGCCGCCAACGCCCTGCGTGCCGACGCGCTCGCCGAGCTGCATCCGATGCTGCGGCTGCCACTCGCCGAACTGGCGTTCCCGGTCCTGCGGCTGCGGCCGAGGCCGGCGCTCGACGCGTTCCTGGCGACGGTGCATGCGGTCGTCCACAGCGATGGCCGCGTATCGCTGTTCGAGTACTGCCTCGGCCGCCTGCTGGAGACGCAGGTTCGCGAGTCGCTGGACCCGGCGCGCTACGCCCGCTTCGGGCGGCGGCGCGCGTCCAGCGTCAAGGCCGAGTTCGCGACCCTGCTGGCGGTGGTCGCGCATGCGGGTCACACCGACCGCGAGTCGGCGCAGCGCGCGTACCTGGCGGGGTTGCAGCGCGTGCTGCCGCGCGACCACGTGGACTATGCGCCCCCGGCGGAAGGCGTCGCTGCGCTCGACGCCGTCTGGGAACCGCTGGACGCGCTGGACCCGCTGGCCAAGCAGGTGCTGGTGGAAGCGCTCACCGACGCCGTCGGCCACGACGGACGCGTATCGGTGGCGGAGTCGGAGCTGCTGCGCACCATCTGCGCGGTGCTGCACTGTCCGCTGCCGCCGATGCTGGAGCAGCACTGACGCCTGCCGCGGTGCCCGGGGTTACCGGCCCAGGATGAGGTCCGCAGCGCGCTCGGCGATCATCACCGTCGGCGCGTTGGTATTGCCACCGGGCAGCGTCGGCATCACCGACGCGTCGACCACGCGCAGGCCGTCGACGCCGCGGACGCGCAGCCAGGGGTCCACCACCGACGCGTCGTCGCTGCCCATCCGGCAGGTGCCGACGGGGTGGTAGACGGTCTCGGCCTTGGCGCGCACGAAGGCCTCCAGCCCGGCGTCGTCGAGGTCGTCGCGCACGGGGAAGATGGGCGCGCCTCTCCACGGGTCGAACGCGGGCTGCGCGATGATCCGGCGCGAGAGACGCGCGCATTCGACCATCATCTGCAGGTCGAAGCCCTCCGGGTCGGAGAGGTAGCCCGCGGCGATCCGTGGCTTGTCGCTGGCGCGGTTGCTGGCCAGCGACACGCGGCCGCGGCTGCGCGGACGCAGGAAGCACGCGTGCAGCGTGAAGCCGTCGCCCGGTAGCCGACGTCGCCCGTGGTCGTCGAGCATCGCCGGCACGAAATGCAGCTGGATGTCGGGGCGCGCATCCGGCGCCAGCGGCGAACGCACGAACCCGCCGCCCTCGGCCACGTTGCTGCTGCCCGGGCCGGTGCGGCCGCGGAGGAAATAGTCGAACGCGATGCGCGCGTCGCTGAGGCGGTCGTAGCTGACGCCGGGTGCGGTGTGATGCAGGGTGCAGATGTCCAGGTGGTCCTGCAGGTTGCCGCCGACGCCAGCGGCATCGACCACGACATCGATACGCTGGCCGCGCAGCGCATCCGCGGGCCCGATGCCCGACAGCATCAGCAGCTGCGGCGAGTTGATGGCGCCGCCGCACACCAGCACCTCGCGCGTCGCGTGCTGGTGGAAGGCGCGCCCGCCGGCGGCGTAGACGACGCCGTTGGCGCGTGGCGCACCACCCGGCGCGACGTCGAAGGTGATCCGACTGGCTAGCGCGCCGGTGACCACGTCGAGATTTGGACGCTGGCGCGCGGGTGCGAGATAGGCGACCGCGCTCGAACAGCGCGCGCCGTCGCGCTGGGTCACCTGGTAGGCACCAACCCCTTCCTGCGTCGGGCCATTGAAGTCGCCGTTGGCCGGCAGCCCGGCCTCGACGCCGGCCTCGACGAACGCGTGCGTAAGCGGGTTGACGTGGCGCAGGTCCGACACCGACAGCGGGCCATCCCCGCCGTGCAGCGCGTCGCCGCCGCGGCTGTTGCCCTCGCTGCGCCGGAAATACGGCAGCACCGCCTCCCATTCCCAGCCGGTGGCGCCGGACGTGGCCCAGCTGTCGTAGTCGCCCGGCACGCCGCGCACGTAACACATCGCGTTGATCGAACTCGAACCGCCCAGCACCCGGCCGCGCGGCCACCACAGGGTCCGCCCATCGAGCTGCGGCTCCGGCGCGGTGTCGTAGTTCCAGTTCACACCCTTCATGCCGACCAGCTTGGCCAGCCCCGCGGGCATGTGGATGAAAGGGTGCCAGTCGCGCGGACCGGCCTCCAGCAGCAGCACGCGGGCCGCGGGATCCGCGCTCAGGCGGTTGGCGAGGACGCAGCCCGCGGAGCCGGCGCCGACGATGACGTAGTCGTAGGCGGCATCGCGGAGGGCAGGGCGGACGGGCATCGCGGCAACCTAGGGGCGTGCCCTAGAGCATATGCTCGTCACGCGACAAGGCCACGGTGATCGAGCGTTGCGTCGCCGATGCGCTACCGTGCGCTGCCGCAGGCGCGGTGGTGACGGGTCGACGATGGGCAGCAGCGGTTCTGGCGTGGAAGCGGGTCGACGCGGCGCGTTCCGGGAAGCACTCGGCGAGTCACCGCCGCTCTGGTGGGCGCTGGTGTATTTCTTCAGCCTGCTGTGCGGCTACTACGTGCTGCGACCGGTGCGCGACGCGATGGCCGCGTCGTCGGACGTGGCCTCGGTGTTCCCGCCCGCATTCATCGCGCTGGGCGAGCACTACGGGTTTTCCGTGGGCGCGTTCACGGTGCAGCTGCTGTTCACCGCGACCTTCGTGGTGATGCTGGTGCTGCAGCCGGTGTACGGCGCACTGGTGTCGCGGTTCCCGCGACGGGTGTTCCTGCCGGTGGTCTACCTGTTCTTCGTTGCCTGCCTGCTCGGGTTCTGGTGGGCGTTCGACAGCGCGCTGCCGGGTCGTGGCGCGCTGTTCTTCATCTGGGTGGCGGTGTTCAACCTGTTCGCGGTCACGGTGTTCTGGAGCTTCATGGCCGACGTCTTTGACAACGTCGACGCCAAGCGCTTTTACGGCTATATCGGCGCTGGCGGCACTTTGGGGGCGCTGTGCGGCCCGGCGATCACGCGCATGCTGGTGAAGCCGGTGGGTATCGCCAACCTGCTGCTGGTGTCGGCGGGGTTCATGGGCGTGTGCCTGCTGTGCATCTTCAAGCTCCGCCGCTGGGCGCTGCTGCGGGAGCGGCTGCACGGCGACAACGGCGGCGAGCGCGCGATGGGCGGCTCGGTGCTTGCCGGCCTGCGCCTGGTCTGGGAGCGCCCGGTGCTGCGCGCGATGGCGATCCTGATGTTCTTCGGTGTCGGCGTGGGTATCCTGCTATACAACGAGCAGGTCGCCATCGCGCGCGCGGCTTATCCGTCCGCCGAGGCGAGCACGCGCTACTTCTCGACCATCGACTGGGCCATCAACGGCCTGACCATCGCGATCCAGCTGCTGCTGACGCGCTGGCTGCTGCGCCGCTATGGCGTGGCGCCGCTGCTGCTGCTGCCGGCGATCGCGATCCTGCTCGGGTTCGCGCTGCTGGCGGCGTCGCCGCTGCCGCTGCTGGTCGCGGTGGTGCAGGTGATGACGCGCGCCGGCGAGTTCTCGTTGGCCAAGCCCGCCCGCGAGACCATCTACACCCTCGTCGACCGCGAATCCCGCTACAAGGCCAAGGCGGTGATCGATACCGCCATCTACCGCGGCGGCGACGTCACCTTCGCTTGGGCGCACAAGGCGCTGGCGGCGATGGGCTCGAGCCTGGTGTTCGTGGCCGGCATCGGCATCGCCGCGGCGATGACCTTCGGCGCATGGCGCCTGGTCCGGGCGGAACGCACGCTGCGGCAAGTGCCGCCGGCTGGCGGCGTCCCCGCGACCGATCCGGTGGCACGGTGAGCGCATTTGCCGTTTTCACCACGTCGAAGGACAAGACCGCATGACCGCGGTCGACCGCTCCCGGCGCCGCGCGCGGCGCCTGACCTGGCTGCTGCGGATCACCGTGGGCGGCACGCTGGCGCTGCTGGCATGGGGCGCGATCATCGAGCCGCAGCGGCTGGTCGAGCGCGACCACGTGCTGGCGCTGCAGCAGTGGCCGGCGTCCTGCGACGGGCTGCGCGTCGACGTGGTCGCCGATACGCACACCGGCTCGCCGTACAACAAGCTCGACAACCTCGACCGGCTCGTGGAACGCCTGCTTGCCAGCGACGCCGACGCGGTGCTGCTGGGTGGCGACTACGTGATCCTGAGCGTGTTCCTGGGCCGGTACATCCCGGCCGGAGACATTGCCGCGCGTCTGCGGCCGCTGACGGCGCGCAAGCCGGTCTACGCGGTGCTCGGCAACCACGACTGGTGGAAGGACGGCGAGGCGGTATCGCGTGCCTTCGCTTCGGCCGGAGTGACCATGATCGACAATCGCGCGCTGCCGTTGGCGTTCGGGGGCTGCGAGTTCTGGCTCGCGGGCATCGGCGACCTGATGGAGGGCGACCCGGACGTCGCAGGCGCCTTCGCCACGATCGACGACGCGGACGCGCCGGTACTGGTGCTGACCCACGAACCCGACACGCTGCCCCGGATCCCGCTGCGCACTGCGCTGACAATCGCTGGCCACACCCATGGCGGGCAGATGGACCCGTGGCCATTCCGCAGCCAGCCGTCGCCCTTCGTGCGCATGTCGCATCGGCTGAAATGGCACGTGCGCGACGACGCCGGCCGGGACCTGTTCGTGACCCCCGGCATCGGCACCAGCATCCTGCCGATGCGCATCGGGGTGCCGCCGGAGATCTCTCGGCTGACGCTGCGCAGCGCGGCCGTCGTGGAGGCGACGACAGATCAGGCGGCACCCCCGCCGCAGCGCAAGGCTGGGCCGCCGGCACGCGCCGAGAGCGTTCCCGCCGGCTAGCGCACGGCCGGCAGCGCGCACACCACCACGCCCAGCGCGAACGCCGCGCTCAGCGCGTGCACGCCCGGATGATGGATCCGCAGCCAGGCAAACTGGCTGCCCAGCCTCAGCAGCCAGAACCCCGCCATCGCCAGCAGCAGCGCGCGTCCGCCGTGCGTGTCGGCGAGCGTGTCACGCCACCACAGGCACGCCGCGCCCGCGCAGGCGAACACCAGCACCAGCTGGGTGTTGGCAATCTGCACGATGGCGCGATTCGCGACGGTCGTCGTGCGCAACGACGCCGGCCAGGCGAACAGACGCCAGAACGCGACGTGGAACACGGCGAAGGCGAGCGCGTGGAGCCCCGCCAGCGTGATCCAGGCCGACGTGTCCACGGGCTGGCCCGTACCCGCCGTCAGGCCGCTTCGCGTGCCGAGGCGCCAGGCGTCCCCGCCTGCGGCTGGTCGTAGAACGACGCCGCACGCAGCTCGTGCACGTCGAAGTCGTCGACCATGATCGCGTCCAGCGTCAGCTCGCGCAGTTCCTCGAGCTGCGTGCGCTCGGCAGCAGTGATCCAGCCTTCGCGCACCCCTTCGTCCAACTGCTTGTCGAAGTCCAGCGCCTCGATGTCACTGTTCTTCAGCGCCTTGAGGAACTTGCGCTCCACCGGCTCCGCGGCCACCACTTTCGGCAGCGACGCGTGAACGCGGCCGGCCGGGTTGTTGTCGCACGGCGTCAGGAACACGCCGTCGGCCAGGCGGTCGCGCGCCTCGCCCGGGTTCATCAGCAGCGACGCCACGCGGTGGCCCAGGCGGTCACTCGGCGCCTCGGCGCGACGCCCCAGCGGAAACACCAGCACCCACAGCAGCCAGCCCACCGGACGGATCGGGAAGTTGCGCAGCGCAGCCGACAGTGCCAGCTCGATCTTGTGCACGCTGTCGTGGAAGGCCCAGGCCAGCAGCGGCTGGTCGCCGACCTGCGAGCCCTCGTCGTGGTAGCGCTTGATCATCGCGCTGGCCATGTACAGGTGGCTCAGCACGTCGCCCAGCCGGCCTGACAGCGACTCCTTGAACTTCAGCTTGCCGCCGAGCATCAGCATCGACACGTCGCCGACCAGCGCCAGGTTGGCCGAGTACCGGTCCATCTTGCGGAAGTAGCGGCGCGTGTAGTCGTCACCGGGCGCCTTGCCGACCTTGGCCCCGGTCAGCCCGTACCAGAACGAGCGTACCGCGTTGGAGATCGCGAAGCCGATGTGGCCGAACAGGTTGTGGTCGAACTCCTCCAGCCCTGCGCGCGCATCCGGGTTCTGCGCGGCGCGCATCTCCTTGAGCACCCACGGATGGCAGAGGATCGCGCCCTGGCCGAAGATCAGCAGGCTGCGGGTCATGATGTTGGCGCCCTCGACGGTGATGCCGATCGGCGACGCCTGCCAGCCGCGCCCCAGGTAGTTGCGCGGGCCGAGAATGATGCCCTTGCCACCGTGCACGTCCATCGCGTCGCCGATGACCTCTCGCGCCATCGTCGTGCAGTGGTACTTGGCGATCGCCGACGGCACCGCCGGCTTCTCTCCGCGATCGACCGCTGCCGCGGTGGCCTGGGCCAGGGCGCTGGTGATGTAGGCCTTGCCGCCGATGCGCGCGAGTGCCTCCTCCACGCCCTCGAAACGGCCGATCGACAGGCCGAACTGCTTGCGGATGCGCGCATAGGCGCCGGTGACCACGGCGCCGGACTTGCAGCCGCCGCTGGACGTCGCCGGCAGCGTGATCGAGCGGCCGATGGACAGGCACTCGTTGAGCATGGCCCAGCCGTGGCCGGCACAGTCTTCACCGCCGATCAGCTGCGACAGCGGAATGAACACCTCTCGGCCCTGGATCGGCCCGTTCTGGAACGGCGAGTTGAGCGGGAAATGCCGGCGGCCGATCTCGACCCCGGGCGTCTCGCGCGGCAGCAGCGCCAGGGTGATGCCGATGTCCTCGACGTCACCGATCATGCCGTCCGGGTCGTACATGCGGAACGCCAGCCCGATGATCGATGCCACCGGCGCCAGCGTGATGTAGCGCTTGTCGAAGGTCAGCTTGACGCCGACCACCTGCGCGCCCTCCCACTCGCCCTGGCAGACGATGCCGTAGTCGGGAATCGAGGTGGCGTCCGAACCGGCGAACGGCCCGGTCAGCCCGAAGCAGGGCACCTCGCGTCCGTCGGCGAGCCGGGGCAGGTAGTACTCCTTCTGCTCCTGGGTGCCGTAGTGCATCAGCAGCTCGCCCGGGCCGAGCGAATTCGGCACGCCGACGGTTGAGCTGACCACGCTCGACACCGACGCGATCTTCTGGATCACCTTGTGGTGCGCGAACGCGGAGAAGCCGAGCCCGCCGTACTCCTTCGGGATGATCAGGCCGAAGAACCTCTGCTGCTTCAGGTACGTCCACATCGCGGGCGGCAGGTCGACGAGGACGTGGGTGATCTCCCAGTCGTTGGTCATCCGGCACAGCGTCTCGACCGGGCCGTCGAGGAACGCCTGCTCCTCTGCGGTCAGCACGGGCTTTGGCTGCGACAGCAGCACGTCCCAGGCCGGGCGGCCCGAGAACAGCTCGCCTTCGAAACCCACCGAACCGGACTCGAGCGCGATGCGCTCGGTCTGCGACAGCGGCGGCAGGATCTTCCGGTAGAAGGTCAGCAGCGGTGCGGTGATGTAGGGCTTGCGGATCTGCGGCACCAGCAGCGGCACCGCGATTGCCGCCACGAGCAGCGTCACGATCGCGGTAGCGACCCCGGACGCGCCGAGAAGCCAGGCTGCGACCAGCAGGGTCGCGGTGAGTGCCACCCACGTGGCAAGGCGCATGCGGTGGTAGGCCGCGAACGCGCCCGCCAGTAGCAGGATCAGAAAGGGAATGGCGATGGTCATGGCATGGGCTCCGGCGAGCGCTGGCTCGGATGTCGGGTCGCGGTATCGCGTCTTGCGCGTAGGCCCGGGCACGGCGGGACCGCCGGCTTGACCATACGGGCAAGTATGGAGAAGGGTGCCGGGCTGTGTCAACGTCACGGCACACGATCGCCCGCGGAGTTCGATACTGTTCCATGCATCAGCGTATGGATACACTCCGGCCATGAAGAGCACAGCGGCACGGGCGCCCGACGGCGGCGTCATCCCGGCCCCCCGGGCGGCGAGGACAGAGCGCGGAAGGCTGAGCGCCGATGATTGGGCCGAGGCCGCGCTCGACCTGATCGCCGAGCAGGGCATCGCGGCATTGGCGGTCGAACCGCTTGCGCGCCGGCTGGGCGTCACCAAGGGCAGCTTCTACTGGCATTTTCCGTCGCGCGACGCACTGCTGCAGGCCGCACTGGAGCGCTGGGAGACGGTCGAGCAGGAGGAGGTCTTTGGCAGGCTGGCCGCGCTGCCGGACCCACGTGAGCGCTTGGGTGCGCTGTTCCAGCTGGTCGCGCACGAGTTCAAGTCGCACGTGGTCTACAGTGCGCTGCTGAAGGCGCTCGACCATCCCGCGGTGCAGCCGGTCATCGAGCGCGTGTCGCAGCGGCGCCTCGACTACCTGACTGCGTCCTTCAGGCAGACGGGGCTCGGACGTACCGAAGCCGTGCACCGGGCGCGGCTGACCTATGCGGCCTACGTCGGTTTCCTGCAGCTCAACCTGCAGCTGCACCAGGCGCGGATGCCGCAGGACGAGTTCGAGGACTATGTCGCGCACCTGACGCGGACCCTCGTTCCCGCCTGAGGCAAGCCCTTGCGCGGAACGCCGGCGACCGCTGGAGGCGCTTTCGATCCCGCTGCATCCCGCAGTGCGTCGAGACTTGCCCGCCACCGCCTCGGTAGACTCGCACCCCCACGGCCCCCGTCGGTGCCGGGAGTCCCGTGCATGAGTGCCGTCCGTCCGTTCGAACCCGCCCCCGCCGGCACGTCGTTGCCTTCGCTCGCGAGCTGGGTGGCCGATGTCGCCGCGCTCACGCGCCCGGACCGCATCCAGTGGTGCGACGGCAGCGACCGCGAATACGCGGCGCTGATCGCGTCGATGGCAGCCGACGGCACGCTGCTGCCGCTGAACCCGGACACGCACCCCGGCTGCTGGCTGCATCGCTCCGATCCGCGCGACGTGGCGCGCGTCGAGCACCTGACCTTCGTCTGCCACGCCGATGCCGCCGACGCCGGCCCCAACAACCACTGGATGGCGCCTCACGCGGCGCACGCCAAGATGGATGCGCTGTTCGCGGGCTGCATGGAGGGGCGCACGCTGTACGTGGTGCCGTACTGCATGGGGCCGATCGGTTCGGAGCTGGCGCGCTGCGGGGTCGAGATCACGGACTCGCCGTACGTGGTCGCCAACATGCGGCTGATGACGCGGATGGGTGCCGACGCGCTCACGCGCATCGAGCGCGAGGGCGGGCAGGGCGGCACGTTCGTCCGCGGACTGCATTCACTGGGCGAGCTGGACCCCGATCGCCGCTTCATCATGCATTTCCCGGAGGAGCTCGCGGTCAAGTCGTATGGTTCCGGCTACGGCGGCAACGCGCTGCTGGGCAAGAAGTGCCACGCGCTGCGGCTGGCGTCGTACCAGGCGCGGCACGAAGGCTGGCTGGCCGAGCACATGTTGATTGTCGGCATCGAGGACCCGCGCGGCGACACCCACTACATCGCCGCGGCGTTCCCCAGCGCCTGCGGCAAGACCAACCTCGCGATGCTGATCCCGCCACCGGCCTACCGCGAGGCGGGGTGGAAGGTATGGACCGTCGGCGACGACATCTGCTGGATGCGGCCGGGCGAGGACGGCCGGCTGTGGGCGATCAACCCCGAGGCCGGATACTTCGGGGTCGCGCCTGGCACCAGCGCGGCGTCGAACCCCAACGCGCTGGCGACGATCCAGCGCGACACCATCTACACCAACGTGGCGCTCATCGACGACGACCAGCCGTGGTGGGAAGGCCTCGACGACCGCGTGCCGGCGCTCGACTGGCAGGGACGCCCCTACGATCCCGCCAACGGCCCGGCCGCGCATCCGAATGCGCGGTTCACCGTGTCGGCTCGGCAGTGCCCCAGCTGGTCGCCGCGCGCGGAGGATCCGCGCGGCGTGCCGATCAGCGCGATTGTTTTTGGCGGCCGCCGCGCCTCGCTGGTGCCGCTGGTGTTCGAGGCGCGCGATTGGACCCACGGCGTGCTGATCGGCGCCGCGATGGGCTCGGAAACCACCGCCGCCGCGACAGGCGCGGTCGGCGTGATGCGACGCGACCCGATGGCGATGAAACCGTTCTGCGGCTACAACTTCGCGGACTACTTCGCCCACTGGCTGTCGTTCGACACGCCGGGCGCAAAGCTGCCGAAGATCTTCCACGTCAACTGGTTCCGCAAGGGCGACGACGGCACGTTCCTGTGGCCGGGTTTCGGCGACAACCTGCGCGTGCTCGAATGGATGATCGGCCGGGTCGACGGCCGCGCGAACGCCGTGGAAACCCCGATCGGCTATTTACCCACCGACGCCGACCTGAATCTGGAAGGGATTGCCTTGTCCGGCGACGCCCGAGCAACGCTGTTCGGTTTCGACCGCGCCGGCTGGCAGGCCGAACTGGCCAGCATTGGCACCTACCTCGACGAATACGGCCCGCGCATGCCGCAAGGGTTGAAGGAAGAGCAGCAGTGGATTGCTATCTGTCTGAAGTGAAACGCTGGATGGTGGTGAGCGCGGGATCGCAGGACATCCAAGAACGAATAAAAATTACCGCCTCAATCGCTCAGCATCTTACCCAGCCAGTCAGCGTCTTGCGCAGGGCCGTCGAAGCCGGCTTGCCCGATGGCGAGTCGGGTCGTGACTTGGCGCGAGCGCCGATAGCGGTCAACGGATGGATTGGGCGTGACGAAACGCGTGCTCCGGGTCGTATTGTCGTTTGATCTCCAGTAACCGGGGATAGGTATCTCCGTAATAGGCTTGAGCCCAATTGTCCAGGCGAAGATCGGCATAGCCTTGGTACACATGGCCACTTGCATGCCGACTGAGGGTCGCCTGTGAAGCATCGACCCACTGCCGTGCATGGTTACGCAGGTCCTCCGTGGAGCGCGCGCCGACCATTACTGTATGGCGGATCAACATGCGCGGTGTGCGATGCAGGAAGCATGCGGCCGCGTTTTTGCGGGTATAAGCCCCTCCCCATGGAACGATCTCCAGTTCGCGGAACTCTGGGTAGCGCCGATCGTCCTGGAACCGAGACACGCATTCCCGGATCGCGTCGATGCCTAGATGACCTTCAAAGAAATCCGAACGCGTGAATTGGTAGCCGGTCTGTTGATACGGACGGCTTGGTTGCCATGCCTTTGCAGTTTCGTGACTGAGCAGACCGACCAGATAGCCGGCCGCAGCGGATGCAGCAAGTGACCAAGTGTGCAGATTGCCAGCCAAGGCCCCCAGGAAACGGGACACCTCCGTCAGATGGGTTGTCGTCTGGACGGGATTGCCAAGGACAATGCCGAATAGTTCGATATGTCCGGCATCCTCCGGATCATCTGGTCCGTACAGACCGAGTTCCAGATTGATGTCCTGACTGGCGTCTGGTGCCCATTGTTGCCAGCGGTCGATCAATCCGACGGCTTCATGCAGCGGCCAGACCCCCCGGCAGACAGTCAATCCATTCAGTGGGTAGGAGCGAAGTGTGATCCCGGTGACGATGCCCAAGCCAGCAGTACCGGCCCCGCGCAACGCCCAAAACAGTTCCGGATTGCTGTCGGTAGAAGCTTCCAGAACACGCCCGTCGGCGGTTACGACCTGCAGACTCTCGACCTGGTCTGTCGTCAACCCATAACGACGACCCAGAAACCCGAACCCACCGGCCAAGCTTAGACCGCCGAGCGCCACCCAAGGGCATCCGCCAGTGGGAAGCACGTGACCATGAGCAGCCAAGGCTCGGCTGAGGTCCGCTGCACAGATGCCGGGCTGTATTCGAACCGACGCATCGCCGTGCTCGATCCGGTTCATCTCGCTCAGATCGACTATGGCACTGGCGCTGGAGGAAAGATCAGCAAAACAGTGGCCACCGCTGCGTACCGAAAAAGGGATTTGGTGCAAGCGAAGGAACTCCAGCGATGCGCGCACATCGCTGAGTCCTTCACAGCGCAGCAGTGCCCGCGGAAAGGCAAGAGCTTTGCCGGCAGCGAAGTGCTTACCTGCGAGCACCATGCGCTCGTCGCCGGGACGCACCACTACGCCCTGCAATCGGCTCTGTAGTGCAGACCAGTCGATCGCGCCGAGGCGATCCTGGTCCTCAGTCATCACGCTCTTCCAATCCGTGCAATTTGGTCTGGAGGCGATAGAGTTCGGCGTAACGTCCGTCCATCTGCAGCAACTCCGGATGGCGACCGTATTCAACCAGGCTCCCTCGTTCCAGCAAGAAAATTTGATCCGCGTTGCGGATGCTGGCGAGACGGTGGGTGATGAGGATGACAGTCCGATCGCGAGCCAGCTTGCGCAGAGACTCGTAGACGGCATGCTCGGCCTTCGCGTCCAGCGGCGCGGTCGGTTCGTCCCAGATCACCAGCGGTGCGTCCCGATACAGGCCACGGGCGACGGCCAGGCGCTGCCACTGGCCTGCCGACAGATCCTGCCCTCCATGGAACTCGGGAGAAAGCAATGTCTGCCAACCCTCCGGCAACCCCTCAATCACTTCTAACGCGCGGGCTTGTTTCGCCGCTTCCAGCAGCGCCGCAGCATCAGGATCGATGCGTGTATGGCGACCAAGACGCACATTGTCGAGGGCGCTGCGTGGCCAGCGGATCGGTCCCTGTTGCACCATGACAACGCGATCGGCAAGGCTTTCAGACGCCATCTCCAACAGGTCGACGCCATCCCAGGTAATCTGGCCGGAGCTCGGGTGGTATAGACCTGCAATCAGTTTGGCCAGTGTGGTCTTGCCCGAACCGTTTTCGCCAACTAGCGCGATGGTCTGACCAGGCTCGATAACCATAGAAATCTCGCGCAACGCCATACCACGGTCGACGCCCGGATAACAAAAGCTGACCTGATTCAGTTTGATGCGCCCCGGATGCGTCGGCGCACTGGCGCTCTTTGCGGGGCGGCTGCGCTGCGTCGACTGTTCGACAAACTCGCGATAGTCGGTAATGTACAGTCCCTTCTCGAAAAGCTCATGGGCCATCTGCATCAGCCTGGCCAGAGATGCACTTGTGCTTCGAATCGCGATGACTGCCGTTCCTGCCACGGCCAGATCAAGCCACTGCGCGTGCAGCATCAGCGCCAGAGCTAAGAAGGTGCCGACCAGCCCCAGGCCGGAGAGGAAGCGGCCCCAAGCCATTGACCTTGCTTCTGCCAACCCCAGGTTCACCAGATGATCCTGCAGAAGAGTGGCGCAGCGGCCGTATTCGGACAGGACATAATCCTGCGCCTGGTTGGCCCGAATCTCGGGCGCAGACTCGCGCTGGGTGGCCAGTTCAGCCATCATTTGCGTCTGTCGGGTGAGTGCGATCGTGGTCGGCATGCCGGCATACTGCAAACGGGCGGCGTTCAGAGCCGCCCACCCTTCCGGAAGTAGTGCTAGCACCAGAATCAGCAATAAAACAGGATGCAACCAGAGCAGGGCGACGGCTGCGCCCGCAACGGCGAAGGCCGCGCTAAGGGCTTCGACCAGACTGGCGGTTGCGCCCTCCATGTGCATCACGCCGCGGTCGCGTGCGCGATGCAGTTGATCGTAGAAGCCGGGATCGTCAAACGACGCCAGGTCCACCTGCAGACTGACCCGGAACAGGTCCTCCTCGGCGAGGCGATGCACCTTTGGGACCATACGGGCTTTGGCCATTTGCGTGCCAACGTCCATGGCCATACGGATCAAGTGCGCAACACCCAGCAGAAGCAACCCGGGCAGCGCGGCGCGCAGTCGTTCCGGGCTCGGCCCGCCTGCGAGTAGCTGACCCAAGACATGGGTGGTCAATAGCAGTGCCCAGGCGGTGGAGGCGCCAGAAAATAGTTGGGTCACCACCACAGCCAGCGAGGATCCGGGCGCGGCGCGTCGAAGAACACTCAACACCGGCCGCACCGCCAAGCCCAAGCGCCGCGTCAGCGATAAAAGCCCGGAAGCCGACTGGGGACCATCCTCCAGACGCCAGTAGGGCGAATGCAGCTTTTCGCGGCCCGCTTCGGTACTCAGAATTCGCTCCCTCCGGGTATCAGGATCGAGGGCAAGGCGCTGTCAGGATGCGCCCTGAGCAGTTGGTAGGCGATGCCGCCCACGCCGGTCATGAGGGCTGGCGCAAAAGCATCCCGCGCCATTCCACAGGAAGGCCCGTGATCCTCGAGGCTGGTCAGGATCAACCCGAGCAGTTGCTCACTAGATAACCCTTCTGGCCCCTCACCGGCACCAATTGCCTGCTCGAGCAATTCCCAAGCGCCCAGGTCGCCGTGGCAGGTGCAGTGATTCCAGCCAAGACCGAGGCGCCAGGTTGCGGCCGCGGATTGGCGCACTATTTTCCGCGTACGCGTATGCGCGAGTCGCGGATCCAGATCGGCATGGGCCAGTCCGATGCCAACCGAACCATGGCACCAGACGGCAGCAGTTTTGGCGCCCTCGAGCATGCGCAGATCCAGCCAGTTCTGCTCCTCCTCGTCGAAGAGCGCATCCTCGAAGGCAAACGCAGCTTGCGCTGTCTGCAGGTGGCGCGGCTCACCCGTCTCGCGAGCTAGTCTGGTCAGGGCCCAGCCGATGCCGGTGACGCCGTGCGCGAACCCGCCGACGCCTTCCGGCCATTGGCTATGGCTCCAGAATGCCCGATCCTCTTTGCGCCGGGCCTGCTCGCATAGCCGATCACCAAACTGCCACGCCATTCCCAGGTAGCGCTCGTCCGCCGTCTTTCGTGCAAGGGCAAGCAGAGGAACGATCGCCCCCGCCGTGCCGGAAAGCATGTCGTGCATTTCATCGGCCGCAACGGCTTCGGGAATACCTGCGGCCAATGTACAGGCGCGTTCCAGCCAATTACCTCCTTTGATGTCCCAGTGCGCCAATGCCAGGTACATCCAGATCTGCGATCCCAGACCGATGTAGGCGCCCGGCGCCGGCGGTCGAATCCTGATGCCCTGCTTGCGCAGACCCGCGCGCTTGGCCTCAGCCAGATCCAGAGTGCGCAGCGTAGCGGCGAACAGAGCTTCAAGACCCGCCACTGGGTCGGCGCGCCCGGCCGCGGTTTCGCGTAGGTACGCCCCTGCCAGGAGTGCGATGCCGGAAGTCCCGTTGTACAAATCCTGTTCCAGCGGCTGTACCGCCCAGCCCGTTGGACTGAGAACCGGGGCGATCCATGCAACGCTACGATCGGCGCCATGAATGGCGTTGGTGATCAGGCCCCTAACAATCTGGGCAGCCTGACGCCGGCGGCGTCTGTCCAGATCGCCCGCGCGAACGCGCTTGGGCAGCAGCGAAGCACCATCGGGCATCCATCCATCGTTGATATAAGCGCTAACCAACGACGCCTGAATGACGTTGCGTTCGAATTTCAGGTCGGCTGAACGCCATTGCTGGAAGGCGGTTTCTGCAAGATCGCGCCGCGGCAGCCAATGGGTTCCGCGTGGCCCCTCCAGTTGCCCGTCGCGCACAAGGGTCGAAAAGAAGGGAATGTCGCCCTCCATCAGATCCTCGATTTCAGCATCAATCACTGCAGGATCACTGGGCGCCGAAGACACGTTGACGGCCATTTTTGCCAGGAGATCGCGCGCACGCTGACGTGCCGGTTCCTGCTTGTGCAGCGAAACCGGGTGCCACAACATGCGGCCCACCTCGGCATACACCTCGGTGGCTCTCGGCACGACCCGAATGCGGCAGTTGGCAAAAGCTTCGACGCGGGCTTGTAAAACACCTGCGGCATCCAGGCGTTGTAGCGTGCCGGTTATCTCATCAAAGCCGGTCAGTACTTGGGGCCAGTACTGGGCAAGCGCGGGCTGCAGGCTCGGATGATTCTGCGAGATCGGCGTCTTGATCAGCGTGGTGCCGATGTGCGCCTCGTCAGAGCCGGCTTTGAGGATGCCAGGTTGCGGTAGCAATGGCTGCTGTCCAGGCAGCATGCCGACCGCGGAACTGTCGACACCGCGCCAGCCCAAGCCGATACCCCGACCCGGTAGCAGCCCGACGTTGAGCACGGTGCCGGCGACTAGTTCGGCAGCTTTGTCCAGCGCCTGTCCAAGTCCGGATGGCGAGGGCGGAATCGTTGGTGTGAACAGCGTCTCGCAGTCCACAACCACCGGACTGCCGCCGTGAGCGATTACGTTCTCGGCATGCAGATCGCAGCCGCTGAGCAGACGCATAAGGGCAAGCCAATGACCGATGCCTCGGTAGAAGCTGCAAAGCTCCTCCCTCCCCGACGCATGCCGATGCGCGATGAATTCTGCCCAGCCATGATCTTCGTATCCCACTACATCCGGTACCCGGATCGGCAACGGGCTGCCATGATCTTCGGCGAGCGTCACGATGAAGTCATGCAGCGCACGATCAATCATCACCGAGCGTGGCTTGTAGACGACACAACCATTTTCGCAGCGCAATATCGCCACGGTATGCCCACTGCGATGACTGTCCCCCGCTCCGAAGTTCAGGGCCTGCAGCTCACCGGGACCACCATCGCAAAGGCGGACAAGACTCGACCGGTCGGTTGCCCAGCGCTGTGCAAAGCGCAACGATGCCGCGCATCGGTTGCGGACGATGTTATCGACGCGCGGGAGCAGTGAGGGGTAGTGGGCAGCGAGTTCTTCCCAAAAACCTATCTGGGAGGATAGTTCGAGAAACTGCAACCAACGCTGGGTCGAATCCGCACCACTCAGCCGGCCAGTAACGCGAGCAGCATTAAGCTCGAGCACAAGCAACCGACTGAGCTTGCTGTGCAGGACTGCATAGAGCGATTCGCGTGTCGAGGCCAGAACGACCTTACGCTCGCGGGGATGCAATCCAGCAACCAGAGCAAGCTGGGTTGCCAACTCTCCCAAGGCGGGCGAGAGCAGGCAACCCAGAGATGCATCAAAGCTACTGGCGTCTGTGTTCGACGCCACGTTTTTCAGCAGCAATAACGAGTGAAGGACCCCGAGCAAGCGGTACCGCATTGACCGCTACCTGTGCCGGTTTCGCAGACGATGTCTGCCTCGGCAAACTCGCCTCCGATGAACAGTGGGCCAGCCGGGTTGTCCATTTCGGCACCACTGCGCCACTGTGCGACGAGATCAGCACCCTGGAAAGCATTTTTCATAACGTTCTCCTAACCGTAATTGAAGGGAAACAGCGTGTCGAAAGGGTGCGCCAAGCAGCGACGCGACCAACACTTCTACAACCCATCAACCGTCACATCTTGTGACTCTCTCGACACCCGACCGAAGATACGCCGTGGTCATTTCGGAATCAACAAGAAGGCCCCGCTACGGCCGGTCTGGGTAGAGTGAGTAGCGGACCGGACGCCTGCTTATCTCGCAGCCTTTCCCTGCAGATTCGTCCGCAGGAACCCCGCGATCCGGTCGAGCATCTGCGCGCGCACGCTGGAATCGACCAGGCTGTGCTCAAGGCCCTCATACACCACCAGCTCGCTGGCTTTGCCCGCCGAACGCAGCCGGGCGTCCATCCTACGCGACTGCTGCACGCCTACGTTAAGGTCCATGTTGCCGTGGAACATCAGGACCGGCGTCTTCATCTTGCCGACGTTCTGTAGTGGCGAACCTTCGCTGATGTGCGGACCGGAGCCGATGAAGTCGGCCACGTTGCGCGAGTTGGTGTAGTCCCGGGCCTCTTGCTTGACCATGGCAAGGTCGGTGACGGGCGCGATGGCGACGATCGCTTTGAACAGATCGGGTTCGGTCACGCCGGACTGGAGGCCTGCGTAGCCCCCATAGGACCAGCCGACGATCGCGAGCTTGTCGGGATCGGCGACTCCCTGCGATGCCAGCCATCGCCCGGCGTCGGTGACGTCGCCGATCGACGTCCTCCAGCTCTTGAAACCGTTCTCCTGCAACCAGTCGTCGCCGTATCCCGCCGAGCCGCGGTAGTTCGGCTGGATGACCGCGTAGCCTTCGTGTGCGAGGAACTGGGCCAGCCAGTGGAAACCCCATTCGTCGCGAGCGCTCGGCCCACCATGAGGGAGCACCACCGCGGGCAGTCCGCGCGACTCTTCCTTTCCTGGCGGCAAGGTGAGGTACGCAGGAATCGCGGTGCCGTCCCGTGCCGGGTAGGTGATCGGCTCGACACTCGCCAGCTTGACCGATTCCAGCCCGGGCCGCGCCAGCATGATCTCGTTGAGGGCGCTGGCGGATTTGTCGTAGACGTAGTAGCGGCCCGGATCCGAATCGCTTCCTGCGTGGATCAACAGCTTGTTGTTGTCGGCGGAGGAACCCAGGAAATCGATCGTCGGCAGGGTAGGAAGGGCCTTGCCCAGGGCTGCTGCCAGTGCGCGGTACTCCGGATCGAAATAGACGATGCTGCGCTTGTCCTCCGCGAACGTGACGCCGATGACCCGCGATCCGCGACCGACCCGCACCACGTCGTCGACGTCGACCTTGTCGTTCTTGTAAACCAGCTCGGTGGCCATCGAGCCGTCCAGCTTGACCCGGTAAAGCGCGATCCGGCCGTCGAGATTCTTCAGCGCATAGGCCGAGTTGCTGCCCGCATCGACCTCGATCGGTGCCATGCCGACCCGGTTCTCCCAGCTCGAGAACGGCTTCCACTCCTGCGACCCTGGCAGCCGGTAGAGATATTCGACACGCGCAGCGAGCTGCCCGGTGCCGCCACGCTGTGGCTGGTACGCCTTGATGCGCACGTTGCCGCGGCCGTCGGTGATGAAGAAATCGGCGGCCTTGCTTGCTGCCTCGACCGTTGTGGATTGCAGGGTCGTTACGTCAATCCGTTCGACGCTGAGACCGTCGACCTTGCGCACGACCCTCGTGTTCATCTTGCCTTCTTCGGGCACATTGTCGCGCGCCATCAGCACCGCGCCGTCCGCGTCGGGCAGCCAATCGAGTACCGCTCCGTCGAACTGCCGGAGACGTGAATCGTAGGCGGTGCTTCGCTGGCCGAGTGGCCTGCTGTTCTTGCCGTCGGTATCCACGGCGATCAGCCGGGAAAAGGGAATCAGCAGGCCGGCCCGGTCGACCTGGCCGACAAACCGGCAGATCAACCGCCGGTTGCTGACGAAGTTGCACCAGCTCAGGCGCTCCGGATTGCCGCCCGACTGGATGACCTGCTGTTGCGTGCCGCTGGCCAGGTCCGCGACGAACACCGCGCTGATGCGGCCAGTGCCGGGAGTGACATAGACGATCTTGCTGCCGTCTGGTGAAATGTCCATCTGCTGCACGGTTTCGCGCACGCCGAACAGCGCGCCCGGGGTATCGGGACCGGGCTCCGGCATGTTCTGGGCGAGGACCGGCATGGCAGCGCTCGCGAGCGCTGCGACGAGTAGAAGCGGCTTCATCACATGATTCCCCCCGGTGAGGGCAGCAGCCTAGTGCCTGACGTGGTGCCCTGCCAAGGCTGGAAACAGCGGGCATGACGCGATGTCCGCCCCGCCTCTAGGAAGCGTCGTTGAAATCGACATCGGCTTCGTGGAGTGCCTGCCGCAACGGGGCAAGGTGCGTGCCGTAGTGTCGCCAGCGACCCGAAGCGCGGCTGGACAGCGGTTGCCGAATCTGCCAGTAGCTGGCGGTCTTCACCGTGTTCCCCGACTGGTGGAATGCCAGGCAGCGGTCGTCCCACTCCAGGTCAAGGAAGCCGAGCAGCCGCTGCAGCGTGGGCTTCGGTGCGCGGACGAACTCGTCGTAGTCGAAGTCGACAACGCTGTCCGGATACAGCGAATGCCAATGCGCCATCAGGCGGCGGTACTCGCCGTAGTAGTGGCCGATATCGCCCAGATCGCTCGCGTACCCCGCCACGCGCAGGTCGAGGTGCTGCTGGAACACCGACAAACCCGTATCGAGTGGGTGCCGGCAGGTATGGATGATTCGCGCCGTCGGGAACAAACGCTTGATCAGGCCGATCAGCTGGAAGTTGTCGGGACGTTTGTCGGTGATGTACTTGCCTTCCCTCCCCTCGGGGAACAGGCGTGCCAGGTGGGCGCGGTAGTCGTCGGCCAAGGTGGCATCCCGGACAGGGTCGGGCGTGGCCATCGACTCCGGAAACGGGGCGAGCCGTCCTGTCGCCAACTGCCGCAGCCAGCCGAGTTCGCCGCCGGCAGTCACCTGGGGGTGCGCCGCCAGCACCTGCTCCACCAGCGTCGAGCCGGAGCGGAACATGCCGCAGATGAACAACGGCGCGGCGCCTGTCGCGATGACCGGTGCGCTGGCCTCGGGGGTGCCGCCTGCTGGGAAGCTGTCGATCAATACATCCGTAAGTCGCGATGATTCGGCGCGGTCGTAGGTCCTGCCGGACTGGCGCTGAAGCCAGCGATTGGCCTTGGCGAAGGCATCGAAGGCCAGGTCGAACTGCTGCAACTTTTCGTAGGCCTGCCCGAGTGCGAACAGCAGGTTGGCGCGCACCATCCTGCTGGACGGCGCGGCGGTGGCGTCCTGCAATCGCCGCAGCAGCGGAGCGTCGACATCGGTCGGTGGTCGAAGTTTCGCACTGCGGGCAAGGGCTTCGAAGCATAGATCCCGGTGCGGGTGATCTGGCCTGTCCGCGCCGGCCAGCACACTGTCGTAGCGGGCCAGCGCCGCCGCGCGTTCGCCGCGCTCCTCATGCAGGTTGCCCCGGTTGAGCAGCGCCGGGACGTAGTCCGGTGCGAAAGCCAGTGCAGCCTCGAGCTCGCGCTCGGCGTCGTCATCGCGACGCAGGTGGTCGGAATAGATCACCGCCCGGTTCAGGTGCACTTCCTCTGGGCGTCGCACCCCGAGCACGAGGGCCTGCGCGTACGCAGACAGGGCTTCCTCGAACTGGCCGTCCGCCTTGAGCAGGTACCCGAGTTCGTACCAGCCTTCGCTCGCGTCGGGCTGGCCGGCAAGCACGTGCCGGAAGATCTCGATGGCTTCCCGACGACGCCCCTGACGGTGCAGCGTGTCGGCCTCGCGCAGCAGCCTTGCATTCTCCTCGTTCATCGCACGGCCGGGTGACGGGTCATGCGCGATGCAGCAGCAGCTGCCAACCGACCAGGTTGCTGCCGGCGTGGTGAAGCGGCATGCGTTCGATCAGGCTGAATCCTGCCGCAGCCGCCTGGTTCTCGATGCCCTCCATGTCCTGCTGGGTACGCGCATGTCCGATCAGGTCGTTGAGGCGACGGACCGAATCACGCATCTCCGCCTCCGCGCGGTCAACCTCCCGGCCCACCACCGCCGTCTTCATTTCCTTGCGGGCAGTCAGCAGTTTCTGCACCGCGTCGAGCACGACAGCCAATGCATGTCCCGCCCCTGCCTGGCGGGATTGTTCCAACTCCCGCTTCAGCACATGGATGGCGGCCCGCAGATCATCCGTCGCCCGTTGCGTGGTGCCCGGTACGATCTGCTCCATCGTGACCAGGCGATGCAGCCGGCGGAACACCTTGGTCTCGACCAGGACGATCTCCGACTCGCGCAGCGTGCCGCGGGCGCTCCGCAACAGCATGGAATCGGCATGGTGGACGATGAACTGCGCGTCGCCACCGGGCTTCAACACGCGGTGGATCTCGGCGAGCGCGGCAGCGGTATCGGTGTACTCGAGCGAATAGTGGCCACTCACCGCATTGAAACATTCCGGCTCGAACGGCAGGCGCTCGGTGGCCACGCCGGCATGGAACGTGATCCCGGCCAGGCGTCGTGCACCGTCCGGAACGTGCCGCTGGGGGTCGATGCGGGCCAGATCGGTTGCGTGGATCTCCCATTTCCGTCCCTGCGCAGCCGCGGTTTCTGCGGCGATGAGCGCCACCACGCCGTTGCCGGTCCCCACGTCCAGCACGCGCGCCTCGTTGGGCAACGTGGAAAAGAACTCGACCCAGGCTTCACGCACCTCCCGGTCATAGCCGCCATCGGGCGCCGTGGGACAGGTGGCGATCCCGCCGCCGCGGTAATAGGTTTCCCACTGCTCCAGACTCAAGGCTTGCGTCCCTGCGCGGAATTGATAACCATCATAGCGACCACGACGCGGGCGCGGCACGACCCGGTCGCGCCCCGTTGCTCCCGCCGTCCCGGCTGCATGTCCTTGAGGAGCGAGTGCGTGACCAACCCGCTGCGAGCCTGCACGTTACTGGTGTTGGGCCTGGTACTGGCCACGGGCGTTGCCGCCGGGGCCGCGGCCACCTCCCAACCATGCGCCATGGTCGTGGATGCGGCGCAACGCCTGGCCTGTTACGACTCGGCGTTTCCACCCGCCGCCGATGTCCAGTCCGCCGCCGTCGATGTCCGGTCCGAGCGCGAGCGTGCGCTGCGCGATTTCGGTTTGAACAGGTTGCAACAGCGCGAACGCGAACCCGAACGCATGCGGATCGTCGCCCCCGACCGGATCGAGGCCTCGATCGCACGGGTGGTGACCCGGGCCACTGGTGAGCGGGTCGTGACCCTGGACAACGGACAGGTCTGGCTGCTGACCGAGGTGACCTCCAAGGGGCAGCTGAAGCCCGGTGATCCGGTGGCCATCCGCGAAGCAGCCATGGGCACCTACATGCTTGAAACCGGGAAGCGGGTGGCGCTGCGGGCGCGGCGCATCCAGTAACCGGATGTCGTCACCGGGGTTCCCACAGGCGCTGACGGCAGCGCAGGCATCCGAGCTCGAAGCAGTGGCACGTCTGCTCGCGGCTGGGGAGGTGGGCGAAGCGTTGGTCATCGCCACGCGGCTGCTCGCGACGGCGCCCCGGGCCCCTGACGCGCATCACCTGCTAGCCTTGTGCCATGCCCAGGCGGGGAACAGCAAGCAGGCCGAGCGGGCGTTCGTGCATGCACTCGAGCTCGCCCCGGAGCAACCTCTGGTGCTGCTCAATTACGCGATTCTGTTACGCAAGAACGGTCGGCTGGATGCCGCGCTGGCGGTGCTGCGCCGCGCCACCCGCGCAGCACCCGATGCCGGCAAGGCCTGGAGCGAGCTGGGCATGACGGCGCTGCGCGCGGACCAGCCTGGCCAGGCGCGGGAGGCGCTCGAGCGCGCAGTGGCATTGCAGCCGGGCTCGGTGGTGGACTGGCATGCGTTGGGCAATGCAGCGCGTGCAAGCGGCGATCTCGAAGCCGCGGAGGCATCCTTCAGGACGGCGATCGCACTGGCGCCGGATCAGCCTGCGCTATCGGTCAATCTTGGCGCCGTGCTGCGCATGTCGGGTCGGCCCGACGAGGCGGCGGCGTGCTACGAGCAGGTCCGGAAGCGCGGCGACCAGAGTCCCGAGCTCGCCGATGCGCTGGTCGGGGCGCTGCTGGATGACGGCAGGCTGGAGGACGCGCTGCAGCTGGCGCGGCAGGTTGCGAGGCAACACCCGGGCTTCGTCCCCGGGCTGGTCACGCTCGCCAACCTGCTGTGGGAATACGCGCCATCATTGGCCGCAGGCGACCAGTCGTTCGCGCTGTTCCGCGTCGCGATCCAGCAGCAGCCGCACAACCCAGCACTGCGCGGGGCGTATATCCAGTTCCTGCTGTCGGCGCGTGCGGCCGGGGAAGCCCTCGAACAGATCACGGCCGCGCGCCGGCACGCGGACGATCCCATGCTCGCGTGGATGCATGCCAATGCGCTGGAGATGCTCGGCCGCACGGAAACGGCGGGCACCCTATATGCAGAACTGCACCGTCACTGGAGCCGCGGCGTGCCCGCATTCCTCAACAGCTACGCGCGCCATCTGCTCAGGGCGGGTCAATGGGATGCGGCGGCACGCACTGCCTCCGAAGCGACCTCGCTGGATCCCGCCAACCAGGAAGCATGGGCCTACCTCGGTACCGCCTGGCGGTTGCTGGGCGATGCTCGCGAACACTGGCTGTGCGACTACGAGCGACTGGTTGGCCTGATCGAGATCGAGACTCCGCCGGGATTCACCGATCAGGCGAGTTTTCTCGAGGCGCTCGAAGCGATCCTCGAGCGCCGGCACACGGCCCGGCGTGAGCCCATCCAGCAGAGCCTGCGCGGCGGATCGCAAACGCCGGGGCGTCTGTTCGGTCGCCGCGACCCGGTGCTTTCCGCCGCCCGGACCGCACTGGTCCAGGGCGTCGAACGCTGGTTGGGCACGCTACCCACCGATGCCACGCATCCGTTCCTGATGCGGAAGACGCCCGGCGTCCGCATCGACGGCTCATGGTCGGTCAAGCTGTGGACCTCCGGAAGCCATGCCAACCATATCCATCCAGAAGGCTGGATCAGCTCGGCGTTCTATGTGGCGCTGCCGCCCTCGGTGGTGTCGTCGTCGCGATCAGGCGAGGCGGGATACATCCAGTTCGGCCAGCCGCCTGAGGAACTTCAGCTGGGCCTGGAGCCCCGCCGCGTGATCCGGCCCGAACCCGGCAAGCTGGCCCTGTTTCCATCGTACCTGTGGCACGGCACGGTGCCGTTCGACGATGAGCAACCGCGCATCACGGTCGCCTTCGACATGACGCCGCTGGCGAGCGGACGCTGAGGCATGTGTTGCGGTGCTGCGCCGCCTCCATGGCGCCGCGGGCAGGCGCTATATTGCCGATTGCACGGCAGCAGCCCGACAGGCGGTGCACCGCCCCCGCAGATGTCAGGGAGTCCCAGTGAGCGATATCGATGCTTTGGTCCTCGCGGCCACCACCGCGGTCAACCAGGGCCGGTGGGACGAGGCCGAACGGTGCTGGAAACAGGTGCTGGCGCGGGATCCGCGGCACCCGCAGGCGCTCTACAGCATTGGCGTGCATGCGTTCAGGCGTGGCCAGCTCGGCGAAGCCCTGCAGGCATTGCAGGCGGCGCATGCGTCCGCGCCGGGCGATCCGGAGGTGCTGCATTCCATCAGCGTGGTGCTGCGCCAGCAGGGCAACAGTGCCGATGAATTCAAGGCCATCGAAGCCTCGCTGGCGGCGGATCCATATTTCTTGCCGGGAATGCTGGCGAAAGCCGATCACCTGGAGCGCCACGGCCAGCCGAAGGCAGCGGTGGCGGTCTACCGCAATGCGCTGAAAGTGGCGCCGCCCAGGTCGCACTGGCCGGCGGCGCTGCGTCCCCAGCTGTTGCACGGCAGTGAGCTCGTCGAGCGTCTGGGCGCAGAGCTGGCGGCATTCCTGGCCGCACGTACCGGCAACCGGCTGGGTGCGTTGACGCCCGTGGAAGCGCAGCGCTGGCGCGAGGCGGGCGCGATCCTGGGTGGGCAGTCGCAGCCCTATCCATCGGTCTGCAGCCAGCTCCACGTGCCGCGGCTGCCCGCCGTGCCGTTTTTTGATCGCAGCGCTTTCGACTGGGTGGAGGCGCTGGAGGCCAGGACGCGCGTCATCACCGCCGAACTGACCGCGGTCCTGGCCGATGGCGAAGGGGAGTTCATGCCCTACATCGCCTACCACCCCGGTACGCCGGTCAACCAGTGGCAGGAGCTCAATCACTCGCCTCGTTGGAGCAGCTACTTCCTGTGGCGCCATGGACAGCCGGTCACCGCGCACCTTGAGCAGTGCCCGGAAACCGCCAAGGCGCTTGCTGCCGTCGACATGGCGGATATCGGCGGCCTGTGCCCGAATGCGATGTTCTCGGTGCTGGCGCCCCACACCCGGATCCCGCCCCACCACGGCGAGACCAACGCCCGCGTGATCGTGCACTTGCCGCTGGTGGTGCCCGAGCACTGCCTGTACCGGGTCGGTTTCGAGCAGCGACGCTGGAACGTCGGCGAAGTCCTGGTCTTCGACGACAGCATCGAGCACGAGGCCCGCAACGACAGCGACGAGGTGCGCGTGGTGCTGATCTTCGACCTCTGGAATCCTTTGCTGTCAGCGGGCGAACGCGACATGGTCACGGCGCTGTCTGCCGCGATGCGCGAGTTCCACGCACAACCTTGAAGGACGCGGCGGACGAATCCGCTGTCGTCGATGTTGGCCAGTGTCGGGCGCAACCTCACCAACCGAACCAACAGGCGGGAAATTGCATGCAGCAGCCCCATTCGCACGGCACCGTAGCCGAGTCGTCCCGACAGCAGGCGCTCGCACGGGGGTTCGACCTGCTGCAGAAGGGACGCACCGCTGAGGCGGTTCAACTCAGCGACGCACTGCTGGCCGCGCATGCCGGCGATGCGGAAGTGCTGTTCCTCGCCAGCGAAACCCGGCTGGCGGTGGAGGATCCGGAGTCCGCGCTCGGCTTCATCAGCGCCGCCGTCGCGGCGGCGCCGGGAGAGCTGCCCCTGCTGCTGAAGCAGGTCGACAACCTCATCATGCTGCGGCGCCGGGAGGACGCACGGCAGGTGGCCGCGGACGCGATTGCGCTTGCCGTCAACGATGGCCGTGCGTTACGGGCGATCGCCAGCGTGTACAGCCGCTGCGACGATCCGGCCAACGCGCTTCCGCTGTATCTCCGCGCGCAGCAGGCGATGGGCAGCCATCCCGGGCTGCTCCACGATCTTGCGATCGCACGGTTCTTTACTGGAGATATCGCGGGAGCAGAGCAGGACCTCGAAGCGCTGCTCGTCGTGGCGCCAAAGACCGCGCACGCCCTCTACCTGCGCGCGACCCTGCGCCGGCAGACCGAAGCGCGCAACCACGTCGCGGACCTCGAGACGCGACTGGACAAGGGATTTCCCGATCAGACAGCACGCGCCACCTGCCTGTTCGCGCTCGCCAAGGAGCTGGAGGACCTGGCGCAGCACGATCGATCCTTTGCGGCACTGGCCGAAGCTGCCGCGCTCAAGCGCCGAAACATGACCTACGACGCCGCGGCCGAGCGTGCATCCATTGCAGGGGTCCGCGCGGCGTACACGCAGGAGGTGATGCGGGCCGATGGCGCCGGGCACGACGAGGAAGGCGCGATCTTCATCGTCGGCATGCCGCGTACCGGTACCACGCTGCTGGAACGCATGCTGGGCCGACACAGCGAGGTCAGGTCAGCAGGCGAGCTGCTGGATTTCGGCCAGTTGCTGGCGTCGGCATCGCGGAGAAGCGTGGCCGCCCACCCGGGCAGCACGCTGGCCGAAGCTTCGCGGAAGATCGACTTCGCCGCGCTCGGCCGCGACTACATGGCCAGCGCGCGCGAGGCTGCCGGGGGCAGCCGGGTGTTCATCGACAAGATGCCGGTGAACTACATCTACTGCGGCCTGATCAGGAAGGCACTGCCGAAGGCGCGCATCATTCACCTGGTGCGCGACCCCATGGACTGCTGCTACGCCGTCTACAAGACCCTGTTCAACCAGGCCTACCACTTCTCCTACGACTTCGAGGAGCTGGCCGACT
>PPFU01002778.1_pt1 | contig 61182 bp, 56 predicted proteins | sample 1535991 | NCBI WGS metagenome assembly PPFU01 (sample SAMN04901290, study PRJNA319586) | Hypolithon metagenome, whole genome shotgun sequencing project. | isolation source: Antarctic Hypolithon | place: Antarctica: Miers Valley | collected 2014
GGCTGCATCCAAGTGATGCAGCCCCGTTTTTTTTGTTTACTCTCTCTGGATCTCTTACCCAAAGCCGACAGATCAGTGGACTGTGACCGCATATCTTACGTGTTCAGCCTCTTTTAATGATGACACATCTGCACGAACCGGTTGCTACGCTTGCGCTTGCACAGGAGCATGGCCTGACTGAGGAAGAGTACCAACGCATTCTCGACCGCCTGGATCGGACTCCGACTTTTACAGAGCTAGGGATCTATTCCGTTATGTGGAGTGAGCATTGCTCGTATAAAAACTCCATCGCAGTCCTTAAGACGCTTCCGCGTGATGGTGCTGCCCTACTTGTCAGCGCCGGCGAAGAGAATGCCGGTTTGGTGGATATCGGCGAGGGGCTGGCAGTTGCTTTCAAGATCGAGAGCCACAACCATCCCTCTGCTGTAGAACCCTACCAGGGGGCCGCTACCGGCGTGGGCGGCATTCAGCGGGACATCTTTACCATGGGGGCCCGGCCTATCGCCTCGCTCAACTCGTTGCGCTTTGGTACCCTGGATAGTGCACGCGTGCGCTACCTTTTTGATGGTGTTGTGCGCGGCATCGGCGATTATGGCAACTCGTTTGGCGTGCCGACTGTAGCGGGGGAAGTGTACTTCGACGCGTCGTACGAAGGGAATCCGCTTGTGAACGCTATGAGCGTGGGTGTGGTCAAGGTAGGCGAAACAGCCTCAGCGACAGCAGATGTGCCAGGCGCGCGCGTGTATATCGTAGGTGCTGCCACAGGTCGGGATGGTATCCACGGGGCCACTTTTGCCAGCGAAGAAATCAGCGAGGCAAGCGAAGCCAAGCGTCCCTCGGTCCAGGTAGGGGACCCCTTCACGGAAAAGCTGCTTCTTGAAGCTACCCTGGAAGCCATAGGTGCAGGCGTCGTAGCAGGCATTCAGGATATGGGGGCAGCGGGCATCACGTGTTCAACGTGCGAGATGAGTGCAAAAGGGGAATGCGGCATGCAGATCGAACTCGAACGAGTACCCACCCGAGAGGCAGGCATGGTGCCGTACGAGATTATGCTCTCGGAAAGTCAGGAGAGAATGCTGATTGTATGCCGGCCGGGGCAGGAAAATGCGCTCGAAAGCATTTTCAATAAGTGGGATCTCAATGTGGTTGACATTGGAGAGGTGACTACGGATGGCATGGTGCGGGTGCGGTGGCACGGGGAAGAAGTCGCCTGCGTGCCTGCCGAACATCTGGTATTGGGGGGAGGCGCGCCTGTTTACCATCGCGAAGCCACCCGGCCAGCTTACCTCGACACAGTGCATGCCTTTGACCAGTCTGCACTCGGCGAGCCTGATGCTGCTACGTGTGCACAGGCTTTGCTCAAGTTGCTGGGCTCGCCCAACATCGGCTCTAAGCGGTGGGTGTTTGAGCAGTACGACACCATGGTGCGCACCAATACCCTCGTGGGGCCGGGGCCCAGCGATGCCGCCGTGGTGCGGGTAAAAGGCACGGACAAGGCGCTTGCAGTCAAGACAGACTGTAATGGGCGCTATGTGTATCTCAACCCGCGTAAGGGAGGACGCATTGCCGTTGCCGAGGCCGCCCGCAATGTCGTCTGTGCTGGCGCCAAACCGCTTGCCATAACCAACTGCCTCAACTTCGGCAATCCCTACAAGCCCGACGTGTACTGGGTATTCAAGGAAGCCGTCGGCGGAATGGGCGATGCCTGCCGCGAGTTCGAGACGCCTGTTACAGGTGGCAACGTGTCTTTTTACAATGAAAGTCCCACCGGCGCTGTTTTCCCGACGCCTACCATTGGCATGCTGGGACTGGTAGAAAGCCTCGACCACGTCACTACGGCTGATCTTAAATGCGCAGGCGATGATCTTTTCATGCTCAGCCCTATCGCCTGGGCGCACCGCAACGACCTCGGAGGCACGGAATACCTGTCCACCATTCATGGCCTCACAACAGGCGACGCGCCGCATCTCAACCTCTACGAAGAGCACGCAGTGCAGAAGATGATGCTCAGCTTGATCCGGCAGGGTCTGGTGCGGCACGCACATGACATTTCAGATGGCGGGCTGGCGGTGTGCCTGGCAGAATCGCTCTTGTTTTCCGAGGGACTGGGCGTCGATGTTACCGCAGTGCCGCACGCGCACCTCAGGCTCGACGCGCTCTTGTTTGGAGAAGCACAGTCGCGCATTGTGTTTTCGGCATCGCCAGCAAACCGTGCGGTGATCGAGAAAGCCATTGAACATAACGGGGTCAAGCTCACACACTTGGGCACGGTGACCACAACAGGAGATCTCCGCATTCGGCTTGGTGAGGCAGGGGAGGTCAGACTGAGCGGTGCGCAGATGGCCGACCGCTACAACTACGCCCTCGAACGGGCACTCGGGTTGCGCCCGGCGGCGGACTGAAACCCGGGCTGCGCCGCGTCGTTAAGAAAATCTCTGTTCTGACAAACATTTCTTTGTAGGAGGTTACTTCATGGCTGACAATGCCAAATACGTCACGCTCACCGATAGCAATTTCGCCGATACCGTACTCAAATCCGACAAGCCCGTGCTCGTGGATTTCTGGGCTAGCTGGTGCGGTCCGTGCCGTGCTATCGCGCCCACCATCGAGCAGGTAGCAGGTGAGTTTGAAGGCCGCGCAGTAGTAGGCAAGCTCGATGTGGACGAGAATCCGGAGGTGGCGATGCAGTTTGGTATCCGCTCGATCCCGACGATCCTCTTCTTCAAAGACGGCAAGCCTGTAGACCAGCTTATTGGCGCAGTGCCCAAAAAAGCGCTAGCCGACAGGCTTGAAACGCTCACCGCGCAGGAAGCCTGATCACGAGCGGGGACGCTGAGATCCCGGCCTGATAGACCAGGGCAGGGCGCGCAGGGATACATTCCGCGTTGCTCTGCCCTTCTTTTTTAAACAGCATTATGGAAACCTCCTCAGGCATCCTCGCCCAGACCGACTTCTCTAAGGCCGAGCACCACGACGTTGTGATCATCGGCACCGGCCCGGCCGGGCTGACGGCAGCCTTGTACACGGCCCGCGCCAATCTCAACCCGGTCGTTTTTCAAGGCCCTCAGCCTGGTGGGCAGCTTGTCACCACCACAGAGGTGGAAAATTTCCCCGGCTTTCCTGACGGTATTCTCGGACCCGACCTCATGCAGCACTTCGAGGCGCAGGCGCAGCGCTTCGGGGCCGATCTGCGCTATGGCATGGTTACGCACGTCGATTTTTCGCGGCGTCCATTCAAGTTGCTCGTTGACGAAGAAGCGCCCATTATCGCACAGACCGTTATCATCTCGACTGGCGCGAGTGCCCGGTATCTTGGACTGGAAAACGAGAAACGGCTGCTTGGCTACGGCGTCTCGGCCTGCGCCACGTGCGATGGCGCATTCTTTCGGAATCAGGAGGTCGCCATTGTCGGGGGTGGCGACACGGCTATCGAGGAGGCGCTGTTTCTGACGCGTTTTGCCACTACGGTGCACCTGATCCACCGGCGCGACGAACTCCGGGCGTCGAAGATTATGCAGGAGCGTGCGCTCTCGCATCCCAAAATCAAGTTTCACTGGAATACCGTTGTCGAGGACGTGTTAGGTGGCAAACAGGTGGAAGCGCTGCAACTGCGAAACCTACTGCGCGATGAGACGCACACGTTGCCAGTCTCCGGGTTTTTCGTGGCCATCGGACATGAGCCCAACACAAAGATTTTCAAGGGGTGGTTGGAAATGGACGAGGCGGGCTACATCAAAACGATGCCGGATTCTGCGTACACCAACGTGAAAGGCATTTTCGCCTGTGGCGATGCACAGGATCACGTGTACCGGCAGGCCATCACGGCGGCGGGCACGGGCTGCATGGCCGCTATCGACGCTGAGCGCTTTCTGGCCGAGCACGGCATCATCGAAGACCTGCGCACGGAGACCGAGTATCACGCTGCGCCGGCGCTGGACAGCAGCACGCAAGAAGTCGTGGAGGGCTCGAAGCAGACCACGTAATTCGTCTGCGCAGATTCGAGCCATCCGGCACCGTAGGGGTATAGCGCGCTGTACCCCTACGTTTTTATGCTACAGACGCACGTGGTTCGGATGGCTCGCCCGGTTTATCGGCGGCGAGCTGTTCGCGGTCGGTGATGTCCGCATAGAGCCGGACGCTGCTGCCCACCCAGCCTGTGGTTACACCGGCACGCGCCAGCAGTGCCACCTGCTGCAAGGCAAACAGGCCCATGATGGCGCGCGGGGTAGCGATGCGCAGTCCTGCATCGAGCACAAATGGTAGCAGCCACAACCCCACTGCAAGCCCGAACCATGCGAGGTAAAGCCGCCGTGCGTGTTGGCTGTGGAAAGGAAAGCGCCAGCCAATCCTTACGGCACGCCCCACCGCCTCATCGCCTACCACAAGGGCTGCGCGGGCGTAATCGTGCGCCAGGTCTATAAAAGCAAGCCCTGCGATGAGGAGCACGGGCACGAGTACGAGCTGTGTCCAGAACAGCGCGCGCTCTCCCGAAAACGCGAGTGCGAGGAGGCTGGAGAAAGACACGACAGCGACCAGCCACAGCAGCGATGCCGCCAGAAGCAACAGCGCCAGGCCAAGCCCGCGTGCACCGTAGCGTCCTACGCCTTCCCAGAACCCACACGGGCGACCAGGTTGAAGCGCGGCGGCTGTGCCGACGAGTAGGAGGGCGCGCACAAGTCCATGCAGGGGCACAAGCAGAAAGCCGAGCAGCAAGGTGCGCCCCAGGCTTTCACTGCTCTCTCTGAGCACGGCCCACCAGCTACCCAGTGTCACCTCGCGCAGGTCGAGGGGTAAGGCGGTGTCGGCAGTAGCACGCTCGACGGCGACGGCCAGTGGCATCAGCACCACAACAGAGAAACCAAGCCCGAGCGCATACAAACCGACAGTAAGCCACGGGTAACGGCGGATAAGGGTGAAACCCGTCCGGAAATGTGTTCTCCACTCCATCAGAATCCGGCGGCAAGCGTTAGCAGCTGCTGCATCCACGCGAGCGACTTTACCTGCATTTTGTACGCAAAGGTAAAGTCGGCGTCCACGCGGAGGTGGTCGTCGAGGGGATTGGTGTCGAGCGGGAGGCGCAGCAACGCAGCTTTGGTGAGGGGGGCATCATGCCTGTAGGCGAAAGTCTGGGCGCGCGCCTTGCCGTCGTAATAGAGCGTGTCCGTGCGCGCGTCAGCAAAGGTGAGCACGAGCGTCTGCGGGAAGACGCCTGCCTCGTGGCGCGCCACGGTAACAGTGCCACACAAAGCACCGGCGCAGGACGAGTCCGGCGCGATCTTTTCGATGCCGTAATTGACGATGGCCGTCCCATACACGAACTGGTCGAAAAACCACGTCAGGTCCTCGCCGGCCACCTCACCGGCAGTTGCTATGAAATCGCGTGTGGTAGGGTGCCGAAAGCGCCACCGGGCAAAGTAGGTCTGCATTATCCTGTTCATCGTCGCCTCGCCGAGATAGCGTTGCAGCGAAAGCAGAATGGTGGCGGGCTTGCTGTAGGCGAGTTTGCTGTAACCTTGTTGCGTGTAAGCGGGCGCTGCAATGACGCCACGCGCTGGCGTAGAAGCGAGATAGCCCAGCCGCTGCATCTCCTCGTCAGAGACGTTCAGGCCAGGCAGGTCGAGCACGCTGCCGCGCCCGTAGGCGCTGTCCATGATGCGCGCTTCCAGGTATGAGTTGATACCCTCATCCAGCCACGCTTCTTCCGCTTCGTTCGAGGCCAGCATCCCGTAGAAATACTGGTGCCCGAACTCGTGGATGGTGACCAGTTCGAGCGCGCGGGCCCACGTGGGCAGGCCGTAGAACGTGCCGCAAGTGATAAGCGTGGGGTATTCCATGCCGTTGGCACCACCCACCGCATCCACGAGGGTGAGGGTAGTGTACGGGTACGGCCCCACCCACCGGGCGTAATAATCGAGGGCGATTTTGGCCGCCTCGAAATGGCGCCGAGCCTGCGCGGCGTGCTCGGGCTGCACGAGCAGGCGCAGGCGTACATGTTGCCACGTGTCCTCATACACCCGGAACGCAGGTGAGGCCGTCCAGGCGAAGTCGTGGACATCGGCAGCGAAATAGGTAAAAGCTACTTCACCGGCGGTGGTGTCAGCGGCGATTCGGATGCCGCTGGCACCCACCACATATGCTTCGGGCACCCGCATCGTGACGTGGTAGGTGCCGAAATCAGCGTAAAACTCGGTGTTGAGATGAAACTGGTGCGTGTTCCACCTGCCGCGTGGTGCACCAGCAGGCACGTACCGCTGGCCAGGGATCTCGTAGACACCCAGCTTGGGAAACCACTGCGCCACCATGAAAAAAGGATCTCCGGTAGAGGTGGTAGCCCAGCCCGTGCGCGCAAAGATGCGCGGCATCCGGGCTGTAAAAGCTATGTTGAGTACCACACTGTCGCCCGGTGCCACGCCCTGCGGCAACGCCAGCGCGGCCACCGTCTGGTCATCAGGATTGTCGTCGGTAGTCTGGATAAACTGAAGACGCGGTGCGAGGTCTCTGTCTGTTCCGTCAACGGTGATGCGCTCGATGTCTATACCGCCCCACCCGTCCTCGCCCGTCTGATAGCCCCGGTGCGAGCCGCCGGACTCGCGCATAAAGGTGGACGTAGAATCGCGGAAGGCATTGAGGTAGAGGTGGAACTGCAACGTATCAACGGGCACGCGGTCGGGGTTGCGCCAGGTGATGCGCGCGGTGCCTGCAACAGTGCGCGCGTCGGGGTCGAGTTGCACGTCCATCACATACGCTACGCGCCGATCACTTAGCGCCGTGTCAGCCACCGTAGGAGTAACGGGTTCAGGCAGCGTGCGTGCAGGCGGGTGGCAGGCAGATGCGCAGAGCAGGCACAGAGCAACGAGAAGCGGCGTTTGCATGAGAAGGCGTCTGAAGAGCGGGCGCTACGACCCGGCCCAAACAACGTTGCATATGCTCCCAGCGCAAGCGCACCTCTGCGAAGTCGGCCCGCGCGACGGCTTTCAGTTTGAGAAAACGTCTATCCCCACCGAGGTGAAGGTGGAAACGATCACGGCGCTGGTAGAAGCTGGCGTGCAGCGCGTACAGGCTACGTCATTCGTGCACCCGCGCTGGGTGCCGCAGATGGCAGATGCCGAGCAGGTACTGGCCGCGCTGCCGCGCCGCGAAGGCGTCGTTTACAGTGCGCTTGCCCTCAACGCGAAAGGCGTCGAGCGAGCGGCGGCGGCAGGCGTCACCCACATCGACCTCTCTATCGCGACCAACGAGACGCACGCGCGCGACAACACCAACATGGGCGTTGAGGACGCTGTGCGCGAGGCGGAGGCGATGATCCGGCTGGCGTACGATGCCGGTATGCAGGTGCAACTGGGCTTTCAAACCGTCTGGGGCTACAGCCGGGCGGGGGATACGCCACTTGACTTTATCGCCGCGCTGGCACGTCGGTTCAACCACGCAGGACTGGAAAGCCTGTCGCTGGCCGATTCTACCGGGCTGGCCAACCCCCTCTCGATCCGGCAGCGGGTAGAGGCGGTGCAGAAAGCCGCCCCCGGCGTCCCACTGGTGCTGCACCTCCACGACACGCGCGGCGCGGGGCTAGCCAACGTCGTGGCGGCCCTCGAATGCGGTGTTACGCGCTTCGACACGTCCCTGGGCGGGCTGGGCGGCTGCCCCTTTATTCCAGGCGCAACGGGCAACATCGCCACCGAGGACACCGCCTTTCTACTTGAAGGCATGGGCGTGCAGACAGGCATTGACGTGGCCGCTGTGGGCCGCGCCACGCGGCAGGTGGCGAGCTTTCTGGGGCGTGCGCTGCCAGGCAAGCTGTACAAGCTTTGAAGTAAACGGTCAAGCTTGCTTTAGCCTGGTGCCGCAGCAGCGGCAGAAACGCGCATCAGCGGTGTGCATAAGCCCCGGATGTAGCGGGCAGATGGTAAGCACAGATGCGGCGGCTCCGGCAGGCTCCGGCTCTGAAGTGGCACCAGTTTGTAGCGCCTGAGCTGCCTGACGCGTCGCGTTGGCAATCTCCACCGTCACGATGCCCGTGGGCACGGCGATAATGCCGTATCCCATAACCATGATAATCGTCGCGAAAAACTGTCCCAGCGCCGTTACGGGCGTGATGTCGCCGAAGCCTACCGTCGTGAGCGTAGAAACGGCCCAATAAATGCTGCGCGGGATGCTCGTAAAACCATTGCCGCCCCCTTCTACGAGGTACATCAGCGCGCCCAGAATAGTGACGAGCGTGACGACGGTGCTCACGAACACGGTGATCTTGCGGCGGCTCGCCAGCAGCGCTTTGCCCAGCGTATTGGCCTCGTCGAGGTAGCGGACGAGTTTGAGCACCCGGAAAATCCGGAGAATACGAATAAGCCTGATAACCAGCAGAAACTGCGCCCCGGGTACAAGAACGCTCAGGTACGTCGGCAGAATAGCCAGCAGGTCTACGACCCCGAAAAAGGTGAAGGCGTAGTGCCGGGGATGCCGGACGCTCACAAGCCGCAGCAGGTATTCCAGCGTGAACAGGATGGTGAAAAACCACTCGGCCGCACGCAACGTGTCGCCGTAGACCAGCCGGAAGGCGGCGACAGACTCCAGCATCACTACGAGCACACTGGCGAGGATCGTCACGATGAGCCCTACATCGAACGCCTTGCCCACCGGCGTGTCGGCCTCGAAAATGATTCGGTACGCCTTGCGCCGCCACGCCGCCTGAGAGGGAGGGGCAGCAGGATTCAAGTTGCGCTCTGGTGGTGCTTCCATGCGTCGTAAAGGTAGAACGCCGAGACGACGAGGGCATGCGTGATACGCCCGCGCTGGATCAATCCGGGTACCTCGGCGGGTGCTACAAGCACCACTTCGAGTTCCTCGGTGGCATCGAAGGCGACCACATCAGTAGGCCTCACGTCGCGTGCGAGGCACGTGTAGCACGTGTTGGTGAAAAGCGCGGGGTTGGGTGACACCGCCCCTAACCGCACGAGGGTATCGGTGGTGTAGCCTGTTTCCTCGCGCAACTCGCGCAGCGCTGCCGCCTCGGGTGATGCGTCTGCCGCGTCGATGATGCCGCCGGGGATTTCGAGCGATATCTCATCGGTGCCGTGCCGGTACTGCCGCACGAAAACAATGTCGCCTTCAGGGGTGATGGGCAGCACGTTTACCCAGTCACGCGCCTCGATAATCACGAAATCATGCTCCTCATCTGTACGGGGCGACCGTACGCGGTTTTCGTATAGGTCGAGTACATGGTAATGACCGCGGTGCTGCCGTCCCAGCCGCGCCCACTTCTGGATACGGGTGGGGGCAGTATGGCGGAGAGGAAGGGTCATGCGGGAGAGATCAATAAAGAACAAACGGCGCTGCTATGCCCCGGTCACGTATTTCACCGCTTCGCGCGCCTGCAGAAGGTGGCGCTGCTCGTGCGCCAGCGTAGCAGCAAGCCATGCCGCAGCGTTGAAGCGGAGCCACTTGGATACCGGCGAGGCGACCCGGATGCGGCGAAAGTCGAGCGTTTCCCCTTTTTGCGTCATGCGGGCCAGCCGTTGCTGGAGATCAGCAAACGCCGCAGCCACCTCGTAGCGCGACACGAAATTGTCTGCGCGCGGAGGCTCGTAGGTGCCAGGTGTCTGGAGCTTGCGGCCTCCCGGCTCCAGCGCACGCACAAACAGACGGCCTGTGATGCCGAGCGGAAACGGGGGTGCCCCGGTAATGCCCTGCTCGAGCGCGCTATCAAGGGCCGGTTCCAGCTTGTCGGCCAGCAGCGTCCCGGCCACGTTGAGGTGTACGATGCACTGCGCAGCCGACCACCGGCCGGCAGCAGGCGGCGTGTTGAACACCGCCGAGGGCTGACTGTCGGCGAACGCATGCACCTCATCGCGAAGCTGCAGAAACGCGTCGTGCCACTGCTGAAGCTGTGGGTGCATGTCAGGGTGTGGTGAGGATAAGCAGACCGTCGCTGATGAGCGTAGCCAACAGGTCGGGAAAGTCGGGCTGGCTGAGGTGCGGGTTGAGCCTCTCGGCGCTGACTACCGAGCTGTCGGCCAGCAGCGGGGCGGCAAAGGCGAGCGATTTTTCGAGCCGGAACGCCTGCCCACCAGCGAAAAGCGTGCGCTCGCCTTCAGGCAGGTCAACGTACGCAAAGCGCACCCCGGACGCGTGTGCCACCGCCCTTCCCGCTGAAACAGCGCGGGCCACCTCGGCGGGCTCGGCCGACCTGTGGAGGGGCTGCGAATCGAAGCCCCGACGCGACTCCGTCATAAACGTGCCGAACCACTCGCGCAGGGTGGTTTCATCCTGTAGCACCTCGTGCAGCACCGCGCGCACCTGGTTGAGCGCGGCCTCGTTTATCTCGCCCGGGTGGTCAGTGGGGGCGAGATCAGGGTCGCTGTAAAACCGGTCGTCGGAAAGGGTGGCGAGTGCGTGTTCGAGAAAGCCTGCGACGATCTCGGCATGCGAGGGCGCGCGGAAGCCGATAGAAAGCGTCAGGCAGTCGTCTATGGCCACCCCTTCGTGTGCGATGCGCGGCGGCAGATAGAGCATGTCGCCGGGTTCGAGCACGTATTCATCCGTCCACTCGAAGTGCGCGAGCACCGCGACATCGAGGTTATCTACGAGGGTGTCGTCTTCCACCGGCGCGTTGCCGATGCGCCACCGCCGCTGCCCCAGTCCTTGAAGCAGAAACACGTCGTACTGGTCAATGTGCGCCCCCACGCCGCCGCCCGCAGGCGCGTATGAGATCATCACGTCATCCACCCGCCACGACGGCACAAACCGGAAATTATCGAGGAGGGCGCGAATTTCGGGCACGAGCCGGTCTACCTCCTGCACCAGAATCGTCCACTTGCCGGGCGGTATATTCTTCAACTCGCGTTGGGCAAACGGTCCGTGGTGGAGTTGCCAGGGGTAGTCGCCGCCTTGTTCGAGGATGAGGCGGGAGACGGCTTCCTCGCGCGTGGCGAGCTTTTTGAGACCATCCGGCGAGACGGGTGAGCTAAAGCCAGGCAGCGCCTGCCGAATAAGGAGCGGCTTTTTCTGCCAGTAGTCGCGCAGGAAAACGGCAGGGCTGTGGTTGCCCAGAAGGGTCAGGGGAGCGTCAGGAGTCAAGGTTCAGAAGGCTTGATGGGGAAAGCGTGCAGCGCAGGGACTAACTGGTGAGCCACCGGATAACCTCGAAAAGGGGCCACGCCATCAGCAGCACAAACACCACGGCCGCCAGCTTGCTCGTCTTGCGCTCCGGCGGAAACTCATAGTTGCAATACGGACACTCGGCTGCATCGGCAGGGCCTTCGAGTGCACAAGCGGGACACTCGCGAAGGGCGTCAGGCATGTGGCTACAACTGTTCGGAAAGCTCTTGCAGGAGGGCGTCGCGGTCGGCCTCAGCCATGCGCTCGGCGTCTATTTCAAGGGTGCCCGTAGGGGTAGGACGGGGTGGCGGTGGCGGCTGTAACGCGCTGAGCGCGGCGGCAAAGATGCCGGTGGCCACACCAGTGAGCAGCAGCACGCGGAAGGTCTCGTTCATAATGGTAAGGGCAAGGTGAGCAGGCTCTACGCCACAGGCTACCCGGGCGTTCTCACGTTCAATTTCTCAGGCGTTCAGAAAGGGATTATGCAGCCGCTCATACCCGATAGTGGTTTCAGGACCGTGGCCGGGCAGCACACGCGTAGCGTCGGGGAAAGCCAGCATAATGTCATGCAGGCTGCGTTGCAAGGTGGGCAGGTCGCCCAGCGGCAGGTCGGTGCGGCCAATAGACTGCCGAAACAGCACGTCTCCGCCAAAGACGACCCCGTGCTGCGCGTCGTAAAAAGCTACCGAGCCGGGCGAGTGGCCGGGAACGTGACAGACGCGCCAGGAGCACCCACCAAAGGAGATGGGTTCCGACTCTCGGAGGGCATCAGTGGCGGGGGGCGCTTCCGGCAGCGAGACGCCAAAGTAGCGCGCCTGTTCAACCGTGTGGGAGAGCAGGAGCTGGTCGTCCGGGTGGAGGCGCCACGTCAGCCCGAAATGCGAGGCCAGCGCTGCGCAGCCCAGCACGTGATCAATGTGCGCGTGCGTGAGCAAAAGGTGGCGCACCGTCAGGCCCTGCGCTTCCACATACGCGTACAACTTGTCGTGCTCAGGCGGTGTGTGCGAAGCAGCGTCGATGATCACCGCTTCGCCACCGTCGGCGACGATGTACGTGTTGGTGGAGAACGGGTTGAAGGTATACGGCTGAATGGTCATGGCGCGTGGCGAAAGATTCCTTCCACGCGCGGGTCAGCAGCTTGTTTGGCAATAGGAGGTACGCAGTTAGAGCGCCTGCCGCTGGAGACTTGTCCCCGCCAGCAGCAGGGCAGGCCCTTCGACATGCTCAGGAAAAGCACGTGCAAACCATCCACTACAGGGGGTGTTGCGCCCGCCTTCAAGGCGCAGCACAACACCCTCCGGCCCTTTGACTGTGATCAGGACAGGCTGCTGCACGCCACTTCCCTCACCGGGCGTACACCCTCCGGCGCTGCGCACCACCTTCTTCAAGGGAGGGGTTTGCACTCTGCCTGCGGGCTTGACGCGAACAGCCCCCTTTCAACGCCTGTCCCGCCATCAGCGGGAGGGCTGTCCCCATGAGGCAATAAGGGAAAGACCAGCAATCTCAACAGGATCTTCGCGGCCTGCTGCGCTAAACAGGTACCGCGCAAAAACGGGACTATGTAGATTAAGTCTAAACACAGACTCTTTGTCACCTAATCCCTTATCGTGATGTTTTCTGACTTGCGGGCTGGTGCCCTGCTCGTGTTTCTGTTTGCCGCTCCCATCCTCCAGGCGCAGACGGGCTATGTTACCGGCACCGTCCGAGATTTGAACTACGACACGCCGCTGCCCGCGGTGAACGTTTTCATTCAGGGATCCCCTCGGGGTACCGCTACAGGTGCTAACGGGCGGTTTATGCTGGGGCCGGTAGCGACTGGTTCGTACACGCTGGTGGCGCGCGCGCTGGGGTACGAGACACTGCGGCAGGAAATCTCTGTTGCCGCAGGCGACACGCTGGTGGTAACGCTTGCGCTGCGCGAGCAGCCGCTTGAAATGGACGAGATCGTCGTAGAGCGGACCACGCTCACGGGCGGACGGCGCGGCGCAGACGCCCTCCCCGGATCGGCCTCTTTTCTCGGGCCGCGCGAGCTTGAAGCGTTCCGTTACACCGATGTCCACCGTGTGCTGCGCAGCATTCCCGGCGTGTATGTGCAGGAGGAAGACGGCTTTGGCCTGCGTCCCAACATCGGCATGCGCGGCTCGGGCGTCGAGCGCTCGTCGAAGATTACCGTGATGGAGGACGGCATCCTGATGTCCCCGGCGCCTTACGCCGCGCCGGCTGCTTACTACTTTCCCACGATAGGGCGGATGCAGGGCGTAGAAGTACGTAAAGGCTCCAGCCAGATCAAGTATGGGCCTTACACCACAGGAGGGGCGCTCAACCTTATCTCTACCGCCATTCCAGCCACATTGTCTGGCAAGGTAGAGGTGCTGGCGGGCTCGCACGACCTGCGCACGTACCACGCCCACGTAGGCGACTCGTTCAGGTTCGGTGGCTTCCTCCTCGAGACCTACGGCACCCAGAGCGACGGCTTCAAAATCCTCGACACGCGGGGCGGCACGGGCTTCGACAAGCAAGATTACCTGGCCAAGCTGCAACTCAACACGTCGCAGAATGCTCGGGTGTACCAGAGCCTGCTGTTCAAGGCCGGGCGGGTGTCCGAGCTGTCGGACGAAACGTATCTGGGACTCAGCGAGGCTGACTTTGCACTGTCGCCGTTCCGCCGCTACGCGGCCTCGCAGGCCGATCAGATGGATGCCGAGCACCAGCAGTACAGCCTTCGCCACGTGATCCGTCCGGCCTCGTTCGTGGATGTGACGACAACCCTGTACCGCACTACGTTCGACCGCAACTGGTATAAGCTCGACCGGGTGCGCGCCTCGGACAATGGCCGCCGCACAGCTATTGCAGCCGTGCTGGATGATCCGCAGCAGTTTGCCGCCGAGTACGCCGTGCTTGCGGGGGCCACTGCTGGCAACGCAGACGCGCTGGAGGTAAAAGCCAACAACCGCCGCTATGCAGCGCAGGGCGTGCAAAGCATTGTGGGCCTCCGGTTTGCCACGGGTGCCGCCACGCACGGGGTAGAAGTAGGCGTGCGCCTCCACCACGACGAGATGGACCGCTTCCAGTGGACGGATCTCTACGGGATGCAAAACGGGCTGATGACGCGCACCCAAGCAGGCACGCCGGGCACAGAGAGCAACCGGGTAGAGTCGGCACAGGCGCTGGCGGCGTTTATGCAGTACCGGCTCGAAGTAGGGCGCTTTGACATCACGCCGGGCCTCCGGCACGAAAACATCACCCTGAAACGCGAGGACTACGGTACGTCTGATCCGGCCCGTACCGGCAGCGCCCTGAAGGCGCGCGAGAACAAGGTGACGGTGTGGATACCGGGCCTCGGGGTCACGTACCGGATTGCACCGGGTGTAGATGCGTTTGGCGGCGTCCACAAGGGATTTGCCCCGCCGGGATCGCAGGAAGGCGCCAGGGCCGAAGAAAGCGTGAGCTATGAACTGGGCGCGCGGCTGCGCCGTGCGGGGCTGGGCGTGCAGGCCACGGCGTTCTACAACGACTACACCAACCTGCTCGGTGCCGACCTCGCCGCTGGCGGTGGGCAGGGCACGACGGATCAGTTTAACGGAGGCGAGGTGGATGTGCGCGGCCTCGAGTTGTCGCTCGATTACGACCTTGGCCTGGCAGCCCGCACACGCCTGTCGCTGCCATTTTCCCTCGCCTACACGTACACGCGCTCACGCTTCGGGTCCGCCTTCGAGAGTACGTTCGAGCCGTGGGGGACCGTGGAAAAAGGCGATGCACTGCCGTACCAGCCCGATCACCAGCTTGCTACGCGCCTCGGTGCCCGTCTCAAAAACGTAGACGTGACGCTGGGTGCCATCTACGTTGGGCGCATGCGCACCATCGCCGGTCAGGGTGGCTTCACGCCCGACGAAACGGTGGCGGCCCACCTCGTTTTTGATCTCGCCATGGAAGTGGCTGTGATGCAGCGGGCCCGGCTTTTTGGCAGCGTGCGCAACCTCACCGACGAGGTATATGCCGCGGCAAACCGCCCCGCAGGCCTGCGGCCCGGACTGCCGCGCACGTTCGTGTTTGGCGTCAAGACCAGCTTCTGAGCAGCGCACGGGCGTAGGTAGGGGTGCCATGAAAGGTGCCCCTACCTATCGCCGGGGCTGGTGGTATACCCGGTAAATGAGCACAGACGTCGCGAGTATGCTGAGCACCAGAAACGCGAGAATGGCGAAAAGCACGTACGCAGGCTGCACGCCGGTATGTGCTGCTTCCACTGTGCTGGCAGCGACCACGCCGAAGAGGGCGACCAGTCCTGCCGCCGTGGCATACAGGTATGTTTGCATATCACGGTAGAGGCGTTGCTGCGCTTCCACAGGCCACTGTTGAAAAGGTGTCTTTCCCGGCACGTTGACGAGGTCCGGGCGGCCCGTGATCATGCGGGCAGATGCGTAGCAGATGCCGACGCAGCCCAGCGCCACCAGCGGCATCATAAACACGGCAACCGGCAATTTCTCCACCCACGCGTCCGCCCGCCCCGCCGCGTCGAAATGGCGGGGGATGCGGTCTGGCAATGCCGAGTAGGTGGCGGCGTAGGCAAAAAGCGCGATGAGCAAAAGCGCGTTGAGCGCGTGTAGGAGGCGGTGAAGCAGCATCGGGCAGAGGTGGCGTACCGGTGCTGACTACGAAACGAGGAGGGAAAGCGTTGCGCAACCAGAGGCGGACGCTGCCGTTCGTTGCGGCCTATGCAGCAGCAATTCGTTTTCTACGCGCTCGTCAGCATTGCCGCCCTTTTCGCGGTGGATCTGTATGTGCTCAGGCGCTGGCGCCGCTTTGCGCAGATGCGCCCGGCGCTGCGGTGGACGCTTCCGCTCTTTACCGCCACGCTCGTCGTGATGCCGTTTGCGCTGCCGGTCTACGCATGGTTTTCCAGGTGGTGGGCCGTAGAGCCGCGCGCACTGCGCTGGGCCTTCGTGGCTTTCTGGCTTGTTTACTACGTGCCGCGCTTCGGGATCGCGCTGGTGCTGGCGCTGGCCGACACCACGCACGGGGTGCGCAGGCTGTTCGTCTGGTTTCGCCGCCGCCTGCTGTTCGAAGCGCCGCGCCCGGTGTCGGAAGCCCCCGACGCCCGCCCGCTCGACCTGACGGACATGCGCACGATGGGCCGCGCCGAATTCCTGCGGACGATGGGGTGGAGCGCAGCTTCTGTTCCGTTTGTGGTGGTGGGGTACAGCGTGTTCAGGTCGCTCTACGACTTCGACGTGCGCCGCGTGACGGTAAACGTGCCCAACCTGCCCGCCGCGCTCGACGGCCTCACCATCGCGCAGCTTTCCGACCTGCACGCGGGCTCACTTTTCTCAGAGCGGCCCATGCACGACGCCGTAGACGTAACGCTGGGCCTGCGCCCGGACGTGATCGCCATTACCGGCGACTTTGTCAACAGCAGCGTGGGTGAGTTGCCGGTTATCCTGCCCGCGCTGGCACGGTTGCACGCGCCGCTGGGCGTTTACGGCTGCCTGGGCAACCACGACCATTACACGCATGCGCCCGCCGTTGCCGAGCGCGTGGCGGCTACCGGCGTTGAGATGCTTGTCAACGCGCACCAGTCGCTGCGTGTAGATGGGACCCACCTGCACCTCGTCGGCACCGACAACACCGGCTTCCGGCAGCACTTTGCCGACCTCGACCGGGCGATGGCTGGCCTGCCCGCTCCGGGCGAAGACGACGCCTTCCGCCTGCTGCTCGCGCACGACCCGACATACTGGGACACCGCTGGCGGGCCGCGCGAGCGGGGCATCGACCTGATGCTTTCAGGGCACACACACGGCGGGCAGATAGGCTTTGAACTCGGGCCGCTGCGGTGGAGCCTGGCGCGCGTGGCGTACCGCCGGTGGGCCGGGCTGTACACCGAGACAAATGCAGCCGGACCCCAGCACCTCTACGTGAACCGGGGCGTAGGAACCGTAGGGCCGCCGCTTCGCCTGGGCATCCGCCCCGAAGTCACGCTGCTGACGCTCCGGCGGGCAAGCAGCACCGCGTAGAATGGAAACAAGCTCGCGCCCACTGCACAGCCGGTTGTCCTGGCCCTTTCTCTTTCCTCCTTTTTTATCGCCGTTGTGAAAACGCTCCACCGCATGATTCTGCGGAAGCTGCCGGGCCCGTTTCTGGCCTGGATCGGGACGCTTGTTTTCCTGCTGCTGATGCAGTTTCTGATCCGCTACCAGAAAGACCTGGTAGGCAAGGGACTGCCTCTGGAGGCGATTGCCGAGCTGATCGTATACAACCTCGCGTACATCATCGTGCTGGCGGTGCCGATGTCGGTGCTCACGGCGGTGATCATCGTTTTTGGAAAGCTGGCCGACACAAACGTGTACAACGCGGCGCGGGGCGCGGGCATCTCGCTGCTGCAACTGGCCTGGCCGGTACTGCTGCTGGCGCTGTGCGTGGGAGCAGGCATGGTGTACTTCAACAACGTGGTGCTGCCCGAGGCCAATTTCCGCGCGCGTAACCTGTGGCAAGACATCAAGCGCAAGCAGCCCGGCTTTGCGCTGCAACCCGGCATTTTCTACACCGGGCTCAACAGCTACACCATCCTCGTGCAGGCCACCGACGGGCCCAACCACCTCCGCGAGGTAACGGTATTCGATTACACCGAGGGGACAGAGCGTCGCAGGGTGATGCGTGCTGCGCGCGGCGAGATCGTGCCCCTGCCCGGCGACCGGGTAGACCTGATCCTCGAAGACGGCACCCTCGACCGCATGGTCCCGCTTGGCGGTGCCCAGGATGTGTACCGCTACGAGCGTAGCTTTTTTGGGCGGCTGCGCTTTGCGCTGGACCTGTCGGCTTTCCAGTTTGAGCGCTCTGAAGACAGAGACGGTTACCGCACCGACCGCACCATGCGCACGTCAGAGATGGTTGCCGTGGTGGATTCGATAGAAGCCGGCATAGCCCGCGAGCATGCACGGCTGCACCGGCTAAACGCGGGGCTGCTGGGTGCTGTTGAAGACACCGTTGAATACTTCGGAAGGGAAGGATTCACTATTACGCCCGCCGATACGCTGGCACGTCCTGCACACGCGCCCACGGCAAACAATCTACTGGCCGGCCTCGACAGCACCGGGCAGGTGGCCGTGCTGGAGCGCGCGCGCGAGCAAGCGCGCATGCGGCGCAATGCCGCCGAGAGTGTGCAGCAGACCCTGCACTACGAAGCGCAGCGCGCCGACCGGTACCGGGTAGAGATCCACAAGAAGTTTAGTGTGGCGGCGGCTTGTGTGGTGTTCGCCCTGATCGGCATTCCGGTAGGGCTGCTGGTGCGGCGAGGCGGGATGGCCACTTCAGGCGCGCTCGCGCTGGTCATCTTCCTTTTCTACTGGGTGACGCTGGTACAAGGCGAGAAGTGGGCCGACCGAGGCCACCTCGATCCAGTTGTCGGCATGTGGACGGCCAACGTCATTATTGGCGTGGTAGGGGCGCTGCTGCTGTTCAACATCGTGCCTGTAGCGCGGGTGCGGGCATGGAGCCAGCACTTGCTGCGCTGGCGGAAGCCTCCCGGGGATGCAGATGCGCCTGTTTAGGCCAGCCCCTTGCACACAAAACGAGGTTCTCGTACCCTCTGGGAATACCACCGCCACCGCCGCGCATTACCCAACTCACCATCCCGGCCATGCTGAAAGAGTTCAAAAAATTCGCCATGAAGGGCAATATGGTCGACATGGCCGTCGGCATCATCATCGGCGCAGCATTTGCCACGGTTATCAAGTCGCTCGTGGATGATGTCATCATGCCTATCGTGTCGGTCATTTTCCAGGCACCCGACTTCAGCAACCTGTTCGTGACCCTGCGCAATCCCACAGGCGCGGCCTTTACTTCTATCGAGGCGGCGCGGGAAGCAGGCGCGGTGGCGCTGGGCTACGGGCTGTTTCTCAACGCGCTTCTCGCATTCCTGATCGTGGCCTTTGTGCTGTTTATCGTGGTGCGCAACATGAACAGGCTCATGGCCGAGAAAGCAGACAACGCGCAGACGCCGGCAGCACCGCCCGAGCCAACCGCGCAAGAGGTGCTACTGGCCGAGATCCGCGACCTGCTCCGCACGCAGCGCCCACCGGCCAGCCCGGCAGCCTGACGCACCAGGCAGTCCACGTAGAACGACCACGTCGGGCCATGGCCCTTGGGCATGACTCAGGGCGGACTCCTGCAAACCGCCCTATATCGGCCTGTCCCGCCCTCGGCGGAGGGCTTCCCGCACCGTGGGGTGGGGTGTTTGCCCCAGCGATGTCCCGAGCGAACACCCTCCGGCGCTGCGCGCCACCTCCCTCAAGGGAGGGGGTTGCAGAGGCTCCGCGGAGTAAGGGTGTTTGCACCAGCGGCGTTCAGGGCAGGCACCGTGGGCAAAGCTCAGGACAGGAAGGTGGATGAACCCGGCTCCTAATCCGGTGTCGCGGTGGCAGGCGGCATAGTTTGCGTAGTGCCCAACGTTCGCTTATCTACAGATCGTTTCTTGCACTCATCCAACCCTCTCCGAGATGCGCGCGTCCCGCTTCCCCGTTTTTGCTTTTGTGCTGCTAGCGGCCGCCTGCACGCAGCCCGAGGGGCCTGCACGCCCCGACACAACCGCTGCGTATACGGTTGCGCCCGACACCGGCGACGCTGAAAAAAGCGCATCGGGACCGGACACGTGGACGGCGGGCATCGTGGAGGTGCAAGGCGAGGCTGACATGCCGGGCCGGCTTGTCGAGGTGCGCACTGCCGCGCACAGAGGCTTTGACCGGATCGTGTTCGCGTTTGAGAGGGAAAAAGTGCCCGGTTACCATCTCGAATATGTAGACACCCCTGTTCGCGCGTGCGGCTCGGGCGAGCCTGTCTCCCTTGCAGGCGACGGATTTCTGGAGATGCGGCTCTATCCGGCGGTTGCGCATACCGACGCAGGCGCACCTACGATCACCGATCGCGCCCGCATACTTGGCCTACCTGTGCTGCGCGAACTCAAGCTCACGTGCGACTTTGAGGCCTACGTGACGTGGGCAGCGGGGCTGTCTACTCCCAACCCGTACCGCGCCTTCACGCTGGGCAGTCCCGCCCGAATTGTGGTAGACGTGCGGCACTGAAAACACAGGGCGCCGCACAGATGCAAAGTCAGAGCCACCGCCGCACGCGCTGCTGGTATGCTGCGTATTCAGCTCCGAAAGCGCGCGTCAGGTACTGCTCCTCCCGGCGGATAACTGTGAGCCACAGTACGTACAACACCCCGGGCAGCAGCGCGAGAGGCCACAGCGTATTCATCCACAGCGCGAGCCCGGCGTAGACGAAGCCAAGCGCCACATACATCGGGTTGCGGCTAAAGGCATACGGACCACCCGACAGGAGGGCAGAGGCCGGGTGAAAGGGCAGAATACCTGTCCGGGCGCGCCGGAAGGTGAGCAGCGCCCACGCGACGAGCCCGAGGCCCCCTCCCACCATCAGCCACGCCAGCACAAGCGACAGAGGGTGGTGTGACGAAAGCAGTGGCAGCGGCCACCAGCGCGAAAGAAGCAGCCCTGTGCCGAAGCCAATCACGAAGAGAAAGGGAGGGGGGAAATAGACGTTGGGGCTATCAGCAGGCATGACAATAGGCGAATGAAGCTGCGCAGGGCGTATCGTCAGAAAACGCGTTGCAGCAGCGGGATGAAAAAGAATGGTTTCCTGTATTGACAATACATATGTATAACATATAAAATAGGTGGAGATGCTTTCCCAACCGCAGTACTGCTATGACGCCCGCCGACATTCTCGAACTCCTGCGCGCAGCTATGAGCCTGGGCGCGATGCTGCTCAACCTTGGATACCGGGCAGATACGCAGCAAGGAGCGCAGGCCATGGCGGCAAAGATAGAGCCGGCGCACCGGGAGATGCTCACCTCCGAGACCGGCGCCCGCCTGCTGGAAGCACTTATCATCGATGAAGTGCTGTTGCGCGATCTCGTGCAGCAGGTTGAAGAGGTGCAGGCGCATTACCGCTACGTGCTCCTCAACGCCCGCGACGCCAACGAGCGGCGGCAGGCTGACAAGTGGGCCGAGCGGGAAATATGCGATCATCTCAGCCGCATCCGCGCGCGCAACGGGGGCGTGCTGCCGCTTGCCGCATTGCAGAGCGTATGGGAATCGTACGGCTGCGCAGCGGCGGAGGCATCCCGCAGGGCTTGGGCCGGGTCTCCTCTTGGTATTCCAGAAGGGAAACGCTGAGCCTGCCTGCGTCCGGGCAGAGGGGTGTTTGCCCAGTGGCGTTCAGGGCGGGCGAGGGAAGCATCAACCCCAGAGGATCTCTCCTGAAAACTCCAATTGCAATGAGGCTCGGCCTCATGACTCTATCCCAGTGCGCGCTGCTGCATGCGCCAGAGCCGAACCCGCACGTCGCGGCTGTGTTGGAGGCGCTCACCGCCTGCCTCATCCATCGTGCTCTACCTCGTCCCCACCCCTGTCGGCAACCTTGAAGACATCACCCTGCGGGCGCTGCGCATCCTGAAAGAAGTGGACGTGATCGCGTGCGAGGACACGCGCACTACAGGCGTGCTCGCGCAGCACTACGGCATCTCGACGCCGCGCACGAGCTACCACGACCACAACGAACGGCAGAAGGCACCTCAACTCATCGCCCGGATGGAGGCAGGTGAAAAGGTGGCGCTGGTGACAGACGCAGGCTCGCCCGGGGTTTCAGACCCGGGTTTTTACCTGGTCCGGGCAGCTATCGAGGCGCGCGTGACAGTCGAGGCGCTGCCCGGCGCTACGGCCTTTGTGCCCGCCCTCACCGCCAGCGGTCTTCCCACCGACCGGTTTGTTTTTGAAGGCTTCCTGCCACAGAAAAAAGGGCGTCAGACGCGCCTGAAGGCACTTGCCGGCGAACCGCGCACCATGGTTTTCTACGAAAGCCCCCACCGGCTCGTGAAAGCGCTGGGCGAGATGGGTGAGCATTTTGGAGCCGACCGCGCTGCTGCTGTTGGCCGCGAGTTGACCAAAAAGTTCGAGGAGGTGCAACGCGGAACGCTTGCCGAGCTGGCCGCACACTTTGGCGCGCAGGAGCGTGTTCGCGGCGAGATCGTGCTCGTGGTAAGCGGAATGGGCGCATGAGGTCGCGCCTGTGACGCTCCCGTTGAGCGGCCGCGCCGGGGTCACGCTACTGAACAGGGGCGCAGCCTGGCACGCTACAACTCGCTATCAAAGACTGCTGGGCCAGCCGCAGGGCTGGCGAGGTCACACAGGGAGGTCTCCTGGACTGTGGCCGTAACCTGCATGGCGGCCTGGTAGAGAGCGTCGGCGAGTTCCTCGCGGCGTACGGGCTTGGTTAGATACGCGTGCATTCCTGCCTGCAGCGTGTGGTTGCGGTCCTCTTCCATAGCGTTCGCCGTCAGGGCGATGATATATGGGGTGGCCTCGCCGTATTTGGCGCGCAGCCTGCGTGTGGCCTCAATGCCGTCCATTTCCGGCATCTGGATGTCCATCAGCACCACGTCGTACGGCTGCTGGGCCACGAGGTGTAACACCTCCAACCCGTTGGCAGCCACGTCAGCGCGGTAGCCCATGTTGCTCAGCAGACGCACGGCCACTTTCTGGTTGATGGCGTTGTCCTCAGCCACGAGGATGCGCAGCGGATACAGAGTGCCGAGAATATCGCCCTGTGGGACAGGTTGCTGCGTGAGGACTGGGGAGGAGGAGCCTGCAGGACTGAGCAGCTGGCAAAGCATTTGCTGCAGCTGGTGGGTCTTGACCGGCTTCGTCATGATAGCCAAAAAAGGCGAGTCGTCGAGGCCGTGGCCGTGGCCGTGGCCGACAGAGCTGAGCAGCGCCATAGGGGGAGCACCGGGGCGCCGGGCAAGGGTTTGGGCCAGCGTCAGGCCGTCCATCTCCGGCATGTGCATGTCCAGCAGAAGCAGATCGAATTCTGGCGCTCGGCCAACGCGGTCGAGGGCCGCGATAGGGCTGGCGAGGGTTTCTACCTCCATGTGCCACCGGCGCAGCTGATCTTGCAAAATGCGCCGGTTGGTCTCGTTGTCGTCTACTACAAGTACGCGCTTGCCGTGCAGCATGGTAAAGTCGCGAAGCGGCTCCGGCGGCGCGGACGCCGAAGCGGCCCCGACCTCCAGCGTAAAATAGAACGTAGAGCCAGTGCCTATTTCGCTCTCAGCCCAGACGGTGCCGCCCATCATTTCGGCCAGCCATTTGCAGATCGCCAGCCCCAGCCCCGTGCCTCCATACTTGCGCGTCGTGGAGGCGTCGGCCTGTGTGAACGCCTCGAAGAGACGCTCGATCTTACCGGCGGCAATGCCGATGCCGGTGTCGCGCACTGAAATCTGGAGGCTGTACCGGTCGGCTCCGGCGGTGCGTACCGCCACGCCTACCTCGATCTCCCCTTTCTCGGTAAACTTGATGGCGTTTGAGAGCAGGTTGACGATCACCTGCCGCACGCGCGTGACGTCGCCCACGACAACACGGGGTACGTCGGGGGCAAAATGGTGCAGCAGTTCAATGCCTTTATCGTTGGCCAGCGCCGCAAACAGGTCAAGGGCTTCTTCGACACAGGTGGTGATCTCGAAAGGATCCTTTTCAAGATCGAGCTGGCGCGCCTCGATCTTCGAAAAGTCGAGGATGTCATTGATAATGGTGAGCAAATTGTCGCCGCTTGTGCGAATGATATTGACATAGTCACGCTGCTCCTCGGTCATGTCGGTGTCGAGCAGCAGGCTCGTCATGCCGATGACGCCATTCATAGGCGTGCGAATCTCATGGCTCATCGTGGCCAGAAACTCGCTTTTTGCGCGGTTTGCCGCCTCTGCCGCCTCGACGTTTTGGCGGATAGACGTGACCATCGCGTTGAACGAGTCGGTGAGCGACTGAAGCTCATCGCTGGCTTGCACGGTCACGTGCTGGTTGAGATCGCCGTCGCGCACTTTCTGGGCAGCGTCGCGCAGCACCTGCACGGGCCGCGAAACGCTGCGCGCCAGCCAGAAGGCGGCCAGCGCGCCCAGCGCGAGCGCGCCCAGGCTCACCAACAGCGCCACCAGGCGCAGCCGCGCCAGGCTCGCGTCGATGCCGTCCGTGGAGCGGCCCACCACCACCGATCCCTGGAACGTGTCGGTATCGACCTGCGCGCGCGCCACGTGCACGCTGGCCGGATCGAAGGTTGCCTCGCTGAGCTCGAAATCAACCGGGTACGAACCCCAGCTCAACCCGCTGTCGCTCATCAACAGCACAAACTGCAGCATCGAGTCGGTACGGGCAAACGCAATGGCGCGCTCGACGCCTGCGAGGTCATCGCTTACGAACGCGATCTGCACCCCCATCGCTACGGTCTCGGCCAGTGAATGCGAGGCGTCGGCAAAGCTTTCACGCAACTGCCGCTCTTGCAGCATGGGGAAAAAGTAGCACAGGAAAAACGCCAGCCCCGCCACCAGCGTCGTGACGGTAATCTGGATCCTGTTCTGAAGAGAGAGAAAATGCATGAGGCTTGGGCTCTGCCAGTCAAATCGCGCGTCAATCAACGCCTGTTGAGGCGCATAACTACTTTTACGCTTTGGTTAACACGGTCGGCCGGGATGTAGCCGATGGCGCCAGGCGTGGAGGCGACGCCTTTAAGCATAGCTTCGGTGCTCGCGACGATGGTTGGGGACTGCCCTTCGCCGGACAAGACGAGCCGCATCCAGGCCCGCTTGAGGTCGTGCGGTTCTCGCTTGAGAACATTGTAGAGATACTGCCGCACGTCGTCGTTACCGCGCAGGTCATAGAGCTGGACGCGTGAGCCGTCGGGCCATTTGGTCTGCTCCATGGTGTAGAGGTGCTGCAACTCGGACGTGCTCAGGTGCTGCAGGGGCACGCTGGGGTGCACAACCACCACGATTTCCTGTGGCGGCGTAAGGGAAATCCCCCAAAGGAGCAGGGTGATGAAAAGCTGGGTCATATGCGGAGCAGGGTGCGGGGGAGGAGGTCAGAACATCACGCTGACTGCCCCGACCAGATGCCTACCGTAATAATCGATAAGCGACCGGTCTTTGAGAAAGCCCTGCACGTACTGCGTCTTCAATGCGATGCTGTTCAGTGGGCGGTATACCGTTCCTGCAGACATGAGGATGAGGCCTGGCTGCCCAACAGCCAAAGAGAGATCGTCGAGGTAGTCGTACGAGACGTAGACCATCCATGCTTCGGTAGGGTGATATCCGAGGAGGACATGGAAAAAATGCTGGTCGAGTGACGTGCCTGCAAAGGGATTCTGCGCAGCCGCGGCGTCGAGTAAGGCATGCTGCCGATCAGACAGCAGGTGGCTGACCGAGATGGCCTCGCTCTCGAAGTACAGGCGGTCGAGCGAGTAGGAAAAATCGCCGCCCAGCCGCACGCGGGGTACGTCGCCAAGGAGGCCAGGGCCTTGTTTGGTATCGTACGTGCTCGACACGCCCAGATTCAAGCCGCGCTGCCTGAGCCCTACCCGCCCGCCGACGAGCTTGCCCGTGGATAGATCAGAGCCTGATGGAATCGACCCGACAGTCTCGGTAGTGACAAAGTCGGTCTGGTTGCCCACATAGGCGGCGTAGTCTATCCGCCACTCATTTCTGGGTAGCGTACCGTAGACCTGCAAAAACGCCTGTTGTGGAACGTAATCGGAGATCTGGATGACTTTGCGAAAGGAAGATTCGTAGACAACAGGCCTGATAACGTAGGGTAGCAGCGGCGTGCGGTTTTTGATCTCGTTGAGATTGTTGAAGGCGGGCACGTGCAGGCCTGCTTTTACCTTGAGCGCGTTGCTGTGGTGGTAGCGCACCCAGGCTTCTTCAAGCTGTAAGCCGCCCGTCTGCTTATCGGTGGAGAACGTATTGGTAAGCTCCACGTCAACGAAGGCACTAAACCGATCGCGGAAGTCTCTCGCCATCAGCACGTTTAGCTGCTGCACAGAGAAGGAGGTCACGGTGGGCGGCGCACCGAACCCGCGCTCTGCACTATAGCGGAACTGATTCTGAAAGTAGCCGAACAGGCGCAGCGGATCGGTGTCCTGCCCATGAGCAGGTGCTACGCTCAGCCAGGGAAGGACTGTAAGTAGCAGGAACGCGCGCAACTTCCAAGACAAAGCCATTGGGGGATGTGGGATTCGGGGGTGGGGGCATCCGCCAAGACGGCTGGGAGAAGATGAGGCCCTTTATTTCGTATCGGCACGTCCGCGCATGGCTTTACGGGACAGGGAGATAAACTTCGGGCGCATGAATCTTTCACGATCTGTACGCCCCGAGCACGCGGCGTGCTGGAGGGCCACCTTACCGGGTAAATCCCACTCCACTATCTCCGGTAGCATTTGCGGCATCACCCGGGCTACATGCGCTCGCGCCGGACGCCCTATCGGGCATGAACCGAGAAAGGGTCTCAAGCTGTACCGATGCCGAAAACCAGTTCGACCCGCGATAATCTTCCGGACTATGTCAGCCGCCACGTTCAGCCGTGCCGGGTGCAGGCCGTCAGCCGGCAGAGCAGCGAATCGCACTCTACCAGATGTCCGGCACGCTTATTAACGCCGCCGCTTACTGCCTCGGTGGTTTGATGGTTTTCGCCGTTTCGCCACGCCGGGCGCTGTACCAGTCTACCACCCAGAGAATAGCCCATCCTGCGGCAAGGCCATAGAGTTGCCCCACAAGGAGCAGCACCGTGCCGATGGCATACAGGGCGTGGTAGGCCCCTTCGGGCGGGGCATCGTCAGGGCGCTTGGCAGGCAGCTTGCTCAGGATCGCGGCGATCTTGAGCAGCAACACGAAACCGGTATACAGGCCCACTGCCCCGTACGCCCACGAGGCATGGCTAAAGGCTGCGTACGCGATCAATACGACCGCGAGGAGATCCAGAACAAGGTGGCGAAGGCTACGCACAGGCAAAGCGTGAAGTGACTCGACAAGATAGGGTGCTGTACCAATGCCGTGAAGCGCGGCGCTGGTGTGGTGCTGCGCGGCACTCTGGAAAGAAACCGTGGTGTAAGGTGCTCCAGTAGATTTTCCTTATGCCATGCCTTTCTCCTCTTTGTCCTTGCGCGGCAGTTCAGTGCTTTTGCGCGCAGGTTTCCTTGCACTCTTGCTCATCGGTTTCGCGGGGTGTCGTATCGAGCGGGTAGACGACGGGGATGCTGCCGACAACCCGGGGGTGACCTCGGCGGGCGGCTACGAGCGCTTTACCGAAGACGAACTCGAGCGCGACCGGTACAGCGGCCGGTTCCGGGCGGTCGCGCGGGTGGATACGGCGGCTGCAGGCGCGGCGGCACGGGCCAACCGCGAACGCCTTGATGACCTCAACGCTGCCCGCCTCGACACCGCGCGGATTACGCTGCCGCTCGGTGGAAAGGTGGAAGGGCCGAGTGTGCTCCGCGCGCAGATCTTGCTCGACCGCGCAGGCTTTTCGCCTGGGCAGATAGACGGCCGCTGGGGCGACAACACCGAGAATGCGGTGTACTGGTTTCAGCAGGCCAGCAGCCTCAACGCGACCGGCGTGGTCGACTCGGCCACGTACCGCGCGCTCGAAAGCGAAGCGGGCAGCCCGGCCCAGTTTGTCACCACCTACCGCATCACCGAGAATGACGCGCAGTACCCGTACCGCTCTATCCCATCCGACATTTACCAGAAAGCCGAACTGGACTCACTGGTGTACGAGTCGATGGCCGAGAAACTGGGCGAGCAGTTTCATGCCAGCCCCGACCTGCTGGGGCGGCTCAACACGGGGCGCGACCTGAACACGCTCGCGGCAGGAGACACTATCCGGGTGCCGAACGTGCAGGGAGGCCGCACAAAAGGCGGTCAGGTTGCCCAGGTTGTCATCTCTGGGCAGGGGCAGTACCTCCATGCGCAGGATGCGAGCGGCCGCGTGTTGTACCACTTTCCCGCCACGCTGGGCACCTCTTACGACCCGTCGCCGCAGGGCCAGTTCAGCGTCGAGAGCGTCACCCGCTACCCGTGGTGGCATTACCAGCCCGAACTGCTGGCCGACGTGCCCGACAGCGAGGAGGATGCGCGCATTCCGCCCGGCCCTAACAACGCGGTAGGAAAGGTGTGGATGGCGCTGAGCGAGCCGCATTACGGTATCCACGGCACGAGCGCGCCGCAGACCATCGGGTATGCATCCTCGGCAGGGTGTGTGCGCCTGACCAACTGGGATGCCCTGTTTCTGGCAGACCGCGTATCCACTGGCACGTCTGTCGTATTCCGAGATGTGGCAGGGCGCACGGCCAGCGGCGCGCGTGCCGGTGCGCCAGACGCAGCAGGCAGAGCAGATACAGTGCGCAGCCGGTAGGGCGGATTAATCAGTCGCACGCGCTACCAGCAGCGGGTACGGATTGACAGGCTCTCCATCCCAGAACTGCGCGGGGTCGTCTACCGTCCAGACGGCAAAGTGCAGGTGGGTATTGCCCGGGACGGCATTGCCCGAGTCGCCTACCGTGCCGATGGGCGCGCCACGGGTGAGCATCTGCCCTTGCGCCAGCCCCGGCGCGTAGGCGTCGAGGTGGGCGTAGTAATACACGGACCTTCCATCTTCGCCCAGTTGGTACACCGTCAGGCCGCCGCGGTCGCTCGTGAAAAGGCGCAGCACGCGGCCTGCGGCGGCAGCGACAACCGGCGTGCCGCGCGGGGCTATAATGTCGATGGCGTCGTGACGGCGGCCTTGTCCGCGGGCGTCGGTAAAGGTGTCGGTCAGATCCTGCGGGCGGATGCCCTGTACCGGAATGAGCAGCCGGGTGGATGGGGCGTCGGTGCTGACGGGCGGAAGGGGGGCAGAAGGGGTAGGCAAATCAGCCGGACCTCCCACGCGGATGGTGTCGCCTGCAATAACTGGTGGCCCCTCGACGCGCAGCGACTCTGTCACAGCAATAGAATCACGCGCTATTACATCCTCGTGCCGCTCAATGCGGCAGCCTGCAAGCAGCATAAGAAAGACTACAAAAAGGCGAATCACGGCATCGAAAAGGTAAAACGTGCCGTCTCTCACGCAACACCCGCCGGCTTTGTCCCGGCTCAGGGCACGAAGGCGAGCACACGGTTGAAAACGGCCTCTGCGAGTGTAGATGCTACTTCCTCCTGCAACTCGATATCGAGGTCGGCCTCGGACTGCCGCTGCGCATCCGCGTCGAACAGGTCCCGAACGGCGGGTGACGGGAGGCGGAGAGTAGAAACGTCGCCCGTGAAGGTGGCCACGTGCATGGGGCGCACTACTCGCACCGGCACGCGTTCCTCGGCGATAACATTGCGGCTCGTCGTTTCGATAAGGCGAAAGGCGACGGTGACCTCGAGTACGAGTTCGTAGCGTATTTCGGTGTACGTGGTATCCTGCCCCGCGCGTGTTTTTACGCTCCGGAGGGTTTCGGTGCGGTTGCGCTCGGTGCGGGTGTACGCCTGAAGCGCGGGCACGAGCACCAGATCGGCTTCTGCCGCCCGCCCGATGCCGACGGCCTCGGCGCGCGTAAAAGGTGCGCGGCGTCCCATGCGGCCCAGTTCGCGGCGCAGCACGCCGGGGGGCACAGCGGCCACGAAAAGTGGCGGCGTACTCCAGTACAACTCGCCCAGCGCCCGGGTCAGCGCGTCCGACCAGTAAAGAGGCGCATCGGAGGCTGTCTCTGCGGGGAGTACGGGTAAAAAGGCGACGACCTCTGTGCCTGCATCAAGTGCTTCGCGCTGAAGATCCTCGGCTTGCTGTAGCAGGGCAGGAGCGGGGTCGAGGCCGCGCACCCGCTCGGCCAGCTTGTAGGCGCGCTGGTAGGTGCCCTGCGCGAGGCTGTGCGCAGCCCAGTCCAGCAGCGTGCTGGTGCGGCGGTGGTCTACCTCGCTGCGCAGCGCGGCGGGCATCGTATAGCGCAGCGCGCGGTCGTACCGGGTTTCGGCCTCGGCATAGCGTCGGCGCGCCACGTCGCGTGCGGCGGCATCGAGCAGGGCGCGCACCGCGGCTTCGTTCATCGCGTCGTAAAAAGCGTCGTGGTCTGGAGGCAGCGGCAGCAGCAGGCCAAACTCGCCTGCAAGCATCCGCAGCGCGTGCAGGTCGTCGAGGCGATCCACGGCGCGGTCGTAGTGCGCAGCCCGTTCTGCAACCCGGGCCTGCGCGTAGAGCGTGTCGGCTGCTGCCCGCGCGGTGCGGTCGAACCGTACCCGGGCATCGCGGAAGTCGGGGTCGCGCCGGATAACCTCGGCGTAGGCCTGGGCAGCGCGGTAGAGGTTGCCTTCCTGCTCGGCTTCGAAAGCGCGCGTAAACCGATCCTGCGTGGTGACACAGGCGGCCATCGAAAACGTCAGCAGCGCAAACACAGGAAAGCTGAAGTGCGCAGAAAAATGGACAGGAGCGTGGCGCATGGCAAAGTCAGAGTTTCCGAAAGGACGTCGGGCAAAGCCTCTTAAGTCTATAAAAAAAAGCCTCTCAGAGGAATCCCTGAGAGGCTTTACTGAAAAACCTGTGCCCGACGGTTCAGGCGCGCTGCGCGGCGGCTTCTTTGAGCGCCTCTACCTTGTCGAGCGCTTCCCACGGGAAGCCGTCACGCCCGAAGTGCCCGTAGGCCGCCGTCTGCCGGTAGCGTGGCTTGAGCAGATCGAGGCTTTCGATAATGCCCCGCGGCGTGAGTCGGAACGTCTCGCGTACAAGTGCGGCGAGATCGGCATCCGAAAGCTGCCCCGTGCCGAAAGAGTCCACGTTTACAGAAACAGGCTCGGCCACGCCGATGGCGTAAGCAAGCTGCACGAGCGCTTCGTCGGCCAGGCCGGCGGCGACGAGGTTTTTGGCGATATAGCGTGCCGCGTACGTAGCAGAGCGGTCTACCTTTGACGGATCCTTGCCCGAGAACGCGCCGCCCCCGTGCGCGCCTTTGCCGCCGTACGTATCCACGATAATCTTGCGCCCGGTCAGGCCCGTGTCGCCGTGCGGCCCGCCGATGACGAACATGCCCGTCGGGTTGACGTGGAGGATCAGGTTGGCATCTACGAGGTCTTGCGGCAGCACGCGCGGCAGCAGGTGCTCGCGGATATCGGCTCGGATCTGCTCTTGCGACACGTCCTCGTCGTGCTGCGTAGACACCACCACGGTGTGGAGGCGGCGGATGGTCTTGCGGTCGTCTTCGTACTCGATGGTCACCTGGCTCTTGCTGTCCGGGCGCAGGTACGGCATGAGTTTCCCTTCTTTGCGGATAGCCGCCAGCTCTTGCACGAGACGGTGCGAAAGCGACAGCGCGAGCGGCATAAACGTGTCCGTCTCGCGCGTAGCGTAGCCGAACATCATGCCCTGGTCGCCCGCGCCCTGCTCGCTGTGCAGGCCTGCGCCCTCGTTCACGCCCTGCGCGATGTCCGGGCTCTGCTCGTGAATGGAAGAAAGCACGCCGCACGAGTCGGCATCAAAGCGCAGCGCCGGGTCGGTGTAGCCGATCTCCCGGATCACATCGCGGGCAATCCTCTGCACGTCCACGTACGCTTTGGTGGTAACTTCGCCCGAGAGCACGACGAGGCCGGTGGTGACGAGCGTCTCAACGGCGACGCGGCTGTTGGGGTCGCTTTCGAGCAGCGCGTCGAGGATGGCGTCAGAGATCTGGTCGGCGACCTTGTCCGGGTGCCCTTCAGAGACGGACTCGGACGTGAACAGGTAGGACATAGCAGATGGGATAGAGGTGCGTGTGATAAGGTCGGCGGGCTACCGGCGCACCGGGCCAGCCCGTCAAAATAGGGGGCAGACGCGGGCTTGCTCAATGCAAAGTGCGAAAGGGTTGGGTGAATTGCGTATCGTTAGCCAGGGTTCACCTGCTGTGTGAAGAGCCTGCATAAGCCCTTGAGGCACACAGCAAATTGCACCGCGCATGGAGCACACCGTAGTTTCTGGCGTTTTCCGTTTTTCTCGACATGCGCGCCCTGCCGTGTCGAACCCATCCCGGCCCCTGTTGCCTACCAACACATTCCCGATCATGAGCACCGTTGCAGACCAGGTTAGAAAAATTATTATCGATAAGCTCGGCGTAGACGAGGCTGACATCAAGCCCGAGGCGTCGTTCACCAACGACCTGGGCGCTGACTCGCTCGACATCGTCGAACTGGTGATGGAATTCGAGAAAGAGTTCAACATCTCCATCCCCGACGAGGACGCCGAGAAGATCTCGACCGTCGGCGATGCCACTACTTACATCGAAGAAAAGACGAGCTAATCTTTCAGGGTTACGCTCGGCAGCAGCATTATGGCTATGGCCCCCCGCCGCGTTGTTGTGACCGGCCTGGGCGCGGTCACCCCCCTCGGCCTCGACGTGGCGTCCTTCTGGGATGCCATGATGCGAGGCGAGAGCGGGGCCGCTCCCATCACCAACTTCGACCCTTCCGGCTTTGATACGCAGTTTGCCTGCGAGGTCAAAAACTTCGATGCCACGCAGCATCTCGACCGCAAGCAGGTGCGCCGGCTCGACCGGTTCTCCCAGTTTGCCCTGGTCTCTGCCCAGGAGGCTGTCGCAGACTCCGGGATCGACTTTGACACGTTTACCGACGCAGAACGCGGGCGTGCCGGGGTGATCTTCGGCTCGGGCATCGGTGGCATGCAGGTGTTCCACGACCAGACGAAAGTGCTGATCGAGGAAGGCCCAAAGCGGCTCTCGCCTTTTTTTATCCCCATGCTCATCGTAGACATGGCGCCAGGCCTGATCTCGATGCAGTACGGGCTGCGCGGGCCCAATTACGCCATCGTATCGGCCTGTGCTACGGGCAACAACAATATCGGAGATGCCTTTATCCTGATCCAGCGCGGCACGGCAGAGGTGATGATCTGCGGGGGGTCGGAGGCGAGCGTGACCGAACTGGGCGTGGGCGGCTTCAACGCGCTCAAGGCCATGTCTACCCGCAACGACCAACCGCGGACGGCCAGCCGACCTTTTGACGCGCTGCGCGACGGGTTCGTGCTGGGCGAGGGGGCTGGCGCGCTCGTGCTCGAAAGTCTGGAGTATGCGCAGGCACGCGGCGCGCGCATCTACGCCGAAGTCATTGGCGTGGGCATGAGCGCCGACGCCCACCATATGACGGCCCCACATCCGGAAGGCACGGGAGCCGCGCTGGGCATGCGCAACGCACTCGACGATGCAGGCATCGCGCCCGAAGAGGTCGACTATCTCAACATGCACGGCACCTCGACGCCGCTGGGTGATGCGGCTGAGACAAACGCCATCAAACAGGTTTTTGGCGACCACGCTTACAAGATGAGCCTGTCGTCTACCAAGAGCATGACGGGCCACCTGCTGGGCGCGGCGGGCGCGGTAGAGGCTATCGCGTCCATCCTGGCCGTGGTGCACAACACGATCCCGCCGACGATCAACTTCGAGCATCCGGACCCGGCGTGCGACCTCGATTACACGTTCAACGAGCCGAAAAAGCGCGACGTACGCGTGGCGGCGTCGAACGCTTTCGGCTTTGGCGGGCACAACACGACGCTCGTTTTTCGGCGCTTCGAGGGCTGAACGGAATTTCCGCTCGCAGCTCCGCAGCATGCATTCCAGCGCCCGGCATTCTTTGCAGAGGCCGGGCGCTTGCGTTGTGGCGCTCAGCGGAAGATGATCTCGTGCACCAGATTGCCGCCCAGTTCTTCGTTGAGGCGGCTGCGCCAGGCGCTGCGCTGCGCGTGCAGCGAGTGCCGCCACACCGCCGAGGTGAGCTGCACCTGCAACGAGCCATCCTGGTAGCGCGCATTCTCCGTTACCGCGCAGATCTGCGGTCCGGCCACAACAGCCCACGCCTCTACCACGCGCGCGGCGTCAATGCGGGGCCGGAGTCCCATCCGCTGAATCACGTCTTCGAGGACAGCGCCGAGGGCTATCGTTTTTCCACGTAAGGCCATAGGGGGAGGAGGGTGAGGCGTGTAAGGTAAGACTCCTACAGGCTGAGGCGCGCGGATCGTCTGTGCAGAACAGGCCGTTTGCATCGGGTTTCTCTGCTGCTTATGTCCTCATCTGCCCGCGGGCGCTACGCGCCTTCTCCCACCGGCCTTATTCATCTCGGCAACGCGCGCACGGCGCTGGCGGCTTGGCTGTCAGTACGGGCGCAGGCGGGCACGTTTGTGTGGCGACTCGAAGACCTCGATGGGCCCCGCGTGGTCGCAGGCATGGCGGAGGCCGCGCTGCGCGACCTCGCATGGCTGGGACTCGACTGGGACGAAGGACCCGGAAAAGACCCGCACGCGCCCTATCAGCAGTCGGCGCGCGCAGACGGGTACGAACAGGCACTCGCACAACTTGCCGCGTCGGGGCGTCTCTTCCCCTGCCGGCGCTCGCGGCGCGACCTGCAATCGCTGGCGACGGCGCCGCATGGCCGCGAGGGGCTGCCGCCGTATCCAAAAGCGTGGCGCCCTACGCGCCTTGCGTGGGACTGGTACGATGTGCCGCCCGGCGATGCCGCCCTGCGCTTCAGGGTAGCCGACGGGACGGTATGTTTCGATGACGCAGTGCAGGGGCGCATGTGCGAGGACGTAGCCATGGATGTAGGCGATTTTGTGCTCAAGCGGCGTGATGGCGTGTATGCCTATCAGCTTGCCGTGGTGGTGGATGACCTCGCGATGGGGATCACCGAGGTCGTGCGGGGCGCGGATCTGCTCGATTCTACCGCCCGTCAAATTCAGCTTGTGGAGGCGCTCGGTGGCCAGCCGCCTGGTTACGCACACCTCGGACTCGTGCTCAACACAAGTGGAGAAAAGCTTTCCAAGCGCGACGAGGCACTGTCGCTGGCATCGCTGCGCGAGAAAGGCGTTAGCCCCGAACAGGTCTGCGGCGTGCTGGGCCAGACCCTCGGCCTGCTCGACGCACCGCTGCCCGCCACTGCCTACGCCCTCGTCACCCGCTTTCGCTGGCTCCCGCAGATGGCCGCGCCGGTGGTGTTGGACAAGGCGGATTTCAGTACAAGGGCAAACACAGGCTGAATCATCCCCAATAAAGCCGCATCACGCCTGAAAACACGACGCCACCCGGCGCATTACCAGTGCACGCTGATCTCGAACGACGGTGTGATGCCGAGGTCGTAGACGTCTACGTTGTAATAGCCAAAGGTGCGGCGCGGCGGTCGCGGGTTCTGCTGGACAACCGACACCGTTTCGCGGTACCACGGATTATCCCGGTCGTAGACGTTGTAAAGCGAGAAAGCAGCCTCCATGTGGGTGCTGGGGCTCAGGCTGCGAACGTACCGCAGGGCCGCGTCGAGGCGGTGATAATCGCCGAGCGTGGCGCTTTCGCTTTCTATTTCGTAGGACAGCCTGTTGGGCGTGCCGGTGCCGTAAAGCCAGAGCACCTGGGCCGACAAGCCCTGCGCGATTGCAGCGCTCAGTTCGGAGCGTACGCTGTGGGTGCGGTCCCAATCGGCTCGGAAAGGCTGGCCGCTGTTAAGCGCGGGATGCTGAAGCGAGGTGCGCGCCAGTGTGTAGCTGTTCGTCCAGGAGACACGCTTTCCACGCACCTGAGCGAGTACCTCCACGCCTCGCGCCTGCGCGGTAATGTCGGAAAGCCAGGGCTGCGTGAGGGTGGCCGCGCGGGCAGCAGCGCGCGCGGCGCTGTTGGTTTCATGCTGCCGCAGGTTGTTTGTAGCACGCACGTAGGCATCTACCTGCAGCGACAGCGCGGGGCGCGGGCGGGCATAGAGCGTCGCGCTCAGGCTGCGCGCGTGCGAGGGCGGCGCACTATTCGTGCTCAGCACCCAGACCGACGCGCTGGGGTAGTTTTCGAGGTAGAGTTGGTGTAGAAACTGGTGGTTTTGGCTGTAACCGAGCGCAACAGAAAGCGGTCGCTGCGGGGCCAGGTGCACGCGCAGCCGGGGCGAGAGGCGATAAAACCGGCCCTGCGCAAAAGCGTGGCCCCGCAGCCCGGCGCGGGCAGCCAGCGCGTGCGTCGTGTACGCGACCTCACCAAACAGGTCTGCCTGCGTGGAATGGGCATTTTCAGAAAAGCGGAGTTGCTTGCCAGACTGCTCCTCGTACTGGACGTCGAACAGGTGGAGGCTGTAGCCCGCCATGGTGGTAACAGCAGCGCCGCGCGGGCGCGAGATCTGCTGGGCCAGCTTCCACTCGCGAAAGGTGTTCTGGTAGCCGAGCGTATCCACGCGGCCCCGCAGTAGCGAGGCGGGCCGCGTCGGGTCGCGGTCGAACGCGAAGTCGTCTTTCTCGAAGCGTGCATGGTACTGGCTCAGCGCGGCAACGGTGGAGACGAAAGTGCTTCCCCATGGGCCTTGCTGCTGTAGGCTCACCGCCTGGCTGTCCCAGCGGTTGCGTGTTTCCACGTTCTCGGGCGCGGTGCGGGGCTGGGGGTTGGTAACAGAAACCGGAGTAAAGCGCCTGGCGTGCTGCTCGGTATGGTCGGCACCGGCATAGCTGCTCAGGATCCAGCGGGCACCGCGTGGGGCTTCATAGTAGAGCCGGGCGTGCGCATCGTAGAACCGGGCGGCAGCGGTGCCGGGGCGCACGGTAAACGCCTCGATGTCGGTAGCGCGCTCGGGCAGCCCACCGGTGGGGCGGGCGATGTCGAGTCCCATCGAGATGAGGGTGCTGTTGCCCATCCAGCCGAACGCGCCCAGCGCGGAGTGTCGCCCGGACACGAGCGCGCTGCCACGTCCCTGCGCAAGGGGGATCTCCAGCGTGCCCCGCAACGCCGTGTTCGTCAGCGCGGCGGTAGCCTGCGTCTGGCGCTGCGAGCCGGTGCGGGTGCTGTAGGAAAGCGTGCCGCCGGGAGGGGCGAAGTAGGCGGCGGGAGCCACGTCGTAATAAAAGGCGACGGTCTGCAGCGCGTCCAGGTTGAACGCGTCGAATAGGCCGAAAAAATGGGTGGGCGCGTAGATCGAGACGTTGTCGAGCAGCACCTCGAAGCCGTCGGCGCGCGCGCCTCGAATGGTGGGGCCGGGGGCAAAGGCGGGTGAGATGCCCACCGAAGGCAGCGCCTGTAGCCGCCTGAGCGTGCTTTTCTCAGCCAGACCCGGCGCGGCACTGGTGACGAAATGTGGGGTCAGGGTGGTGTCAAGCGTTGTTTGCAGGAGCGATCCGGTAACAAGCGTCTCTCCCATCCACACCTCGCGCGGATCGAGGCGGAAGGCGATGTAGCCTGAAAAGCCTTTCTCCAGCCACACGGTGCGCGGGGCGTAGCCTACAAACGAGGCCACCAGTTGGATGGGGGCATGGGCCTGCGGCAGCGCGAGGGTAAACGCACCTGCCTCGTTGGCGATAGCACCGCGCAGCAACCCGTTTGCGCGCCACGTGATAGTAGCAAAAGGCAGCCGGGTGCCCGTCTGCGCGTCGAGCACATAGCCGGAAAGCGTAGTGGTACTGTCGCGGAGGGCGTAGAGGAGAATCTGCCCGTGCAGCGGATCAGCCTGCACGCCAAGGCCTTGCGGAAAAAGCGCGCGGCTGAGCGCGTCGGGAAGGGTCTCGGCCTGCGCGCGCAGCGTGACGGTTTTGCCTTCGAGCAGGGCGTCGCGGTAGAGAAAACGATACGGGGTGCGCGCCTCTACGTCTGCGACGACGCGAACGAGCGGGGTGTTGGTGTAGGTAAAGGATGCCTGCGCCCACAGGGGCAGCGCCCCCAGGACCAGCAGGCTACTCCACCACCAGGCGATACGTGCGCGCATCTATCTGCTCAAAATGCCCACCCGCAACCCGGCCAAGCTGGGCAAGCGCCTGCTCGGGGCCGGTGAGAAGGAGGGTGCCGGTAATAGTCGTAGCCTGTTGCAGGGTAGACACCTCGAGTTGGATGCCGTAGTGGGCTTCGATTTCGCGGGCGATGCGCGCGAGCGATTGCTGGCGGAAGATGAGGCGGCCATCGAGCCAGTCGAGCGCGGCTTCGGCATGGGCGGCAGCGGGCAGAACGGGCACGCCGCCGCGCAACAGACTGAACTGTCCCGGCGCGAGCACGACGGCGCTGTCGCCCGCAGAAAAGCGCACCTTGCCCGAAGCCAGGAATACCTCGGCGTGGTCGCCCAGTGCCTGCACATCGAACCGGGTGCCGAGCACCTGCACAAGGGCAGCCCCCGCCTCGACCTCAAAGGTGCGGCGTGGATTGTGCGCCACGTCGAAAAAAGCCTCGCCTTCGATCCGGTAGCGCGCGTGCGCTACCTGCCGCAGCGAAGAGCCGGGCCGCAGCGTCACCTCTGAGCCGTCGGGGAGGGTAACGTGCTGCGGGGTTCCACCGGGGGTGGCGGCGTAGAAAAGCGGGGCGTCCTGCTCGCGGCCCAGCCAGGCCAGCAGCGCCAGCCCGATGACAAGGACGGCGGCGACAGCAGCCCAGCCCTGCCAGGCATAGAGCCGGTGGATGCGCGCAGCAGGTCGGGTGCGTGCGGCGATGCCATTCCAGAGGTGCGCACTGCGCCCGGCATCGGGAGAAACCTCTGTACCCGTGCGGTAGGCGCCGAGCGTTGTGAGCAGCCAGGCGTCGTCCGGGCGCGCCTCTGCGCCGGCAGCATCCGTGTGCAGACGCCGTGCAAGCGCCAGGTCCGGGTCGTCGTCGGGCAGGAAAGGGTCCATGGAGGCAGGGCGGTACGCAGGGCGAAAACGCGCCAACGAACCAGAGCCTGGCTGGCTCCGGTTCGTTGCGCGCAGTGCAAAGGATCAGCCTTCGCGGTCTACGTTACCGTCTTTGAGGTCGATCCGGTAGAGGTGGTTGGTGCCGAGAATGCGCAACAGTGCCTTGCCGTTGCCTTCGAGTTCGATGGTGCCTTCAACGCGCTTTTCCGTCGTATCTCCGTCGGCGGTGTGCTTGAGCAGGAGCGTGTAGAGAAGCTGACCGCTAACGGCCCCCTCGATGCCTGCGCCGGCGTCAGCCTTGGTGAGCGTTACGTTCCGGGTGCGCAGGCTGGCTTCGTAATAGCGCTCCATCGTGTCGCCTTCAGCATTGGTGCGGGTAAAGATGCCCCGGTCGTCCTGGGCGCCTTCGAAAGAAACGGTGCCCGCTTGCACACCTGCTACCTGCCAGGCTGCGGTGCGCCCAAAACGCGAATGGTGCGCAGCACCGTTGGGGCGCTCGGCGCGGGTAAAGCCCGAGCGTTCACCCGTAAAGGTGATGGCGGCGATAGCATCGCGCTGCTGGCCGGGGCGGGCGATGAAATCACCCGCTGCATCGGTGAAAACATAGACGAGCTTCACGTTGAGCCCTTTCGACATAAAGTTTGTCTGTATGGCACGCTGGTACTGAATGGTGTGCTCGCCGGTAGACGAGTCGTAGGCGGCATGGTGGCGCGTGTTGGGACCGCGCCACAGCCGGTTGGCGGGTCCGCCCATGCCCTGGTGCCGCGCGAGGGGTCCCTCGCCATACCCGAGACCCTCTGCGCCTACGCTGGCGTTGAGGTCGTTGAGGTCTGACATGGTACCGTCCTGGGCGTCGGAGAGCGTCTGGGCGGCGATCTCGGAGACGAGGGTGGCTTCTGCGGCGGTCAGCTCTGTCGTGCTTTCAATGGCGCTGTCGCAGGCGCTGAGGAAAAAGAGGGTGCCGAGCAGGAGGCTCAGCAAGCCTGTGTTGCGGATCGTGTTCATCGTGGCGTAGAGAAAAGGTTGAGAGAAAGGCGGGGCGTTTGTATCTCCTCTACCCACCACGAGGAGGAGTACCCCTATGCCTGCTCGAAAAAAGATCGGAGTTACGGTATCGCGTGCCTCCGGGCTAATCCCTCCTTTGCCTGCCGGGAGCGAAGGCAAGTGCCCGCTCTGAGCTTTGTCGAAGGGGGTATGTGTAGGCCGGATAATGGCACCGACACCTCCAGTCGCGGAGTCAACCCTGTAAGCGGGGCGACAGCCCTCCCGCTGATGGCGGTTTGCGTTGAGCGTACAGGGGCTGCGCTGCGGAATCCGTGGAATCCGTCCTGAAGCGGGGGAGGTGCCTCATCGAAAAGATCAGGGCGATCTTTATTCTATTCTGGGCGGAAAGCTGCAAGCTGCTCGCGTAGCGTTTTGAGGGCATGCCCCATCTGGTGCTCGACGGTTTTCGGGCTGATATCGAGCGCTTCGGCAGCTTCGCGATAGGTCATCCCCTCTACAAAGCACAACTCGAAAACGGCTCGCCGCCGTTCTGGAAGGGCAGCGACAGCTTTCGCCACCGCTTCCTGCGCCAGAGCGAGCGAGGCCGCGTCGCCTTCGTGGGGAGCAGCTTGCACGTCCACATCGCCGTCGAGGCGGGCGGTGTCGCGGAAGTGGTTGAGCGCGCGCGTGTATGCGATGCGGAACAGGTAAGCACGCAGCGACCGGTCGGGGTCGATGTGCATCCGCTTTTCCCATAGAGACACGAAAGCCTGCTGCACCAGATCGTCGGCCACGGCATCGGGCACGCGGCGGCGGTGCAGAAACGCCAGCAGCGCGGCGTGGTGGCGCTCGAAAAACAGGCGGAACGCCTCATGGTCGCCCTCGCGGATACGCCGGGCCAGGTCAGCGTCGTCTGCCGACGGCAGGGCGAGCGCGAGCAAAAGCAGGAAATCGAGCGGCACGTGGCAGAAGGGTGGTGCGGGAAAGATAGGGCGGCCCGCGACGGCCATGATGCTGCCGCGCCGCCTCATCTTCTCGCACGCTTCGCGGAAGCGGGTGGACACTGCCCGGGCGGCGTCCGTTAATGACGCCGTTTTCCTCCTCCACCTCCATGAAAACTTTCGACGCCCTTTTCGCCGAGCTGTCGGCCAAAGTCGCCGCCGGCGATCCGCAGTCCGGCACCGTCGCGGCCGTCCGAAAAGGCCCACACGCCATCGGCAAAAAGCTGCTCGAAGAAGCGGGCGAGGTGTGGATGGCGGCTAACCACGAAGGGCGTGAGCGGACGGCCGAGGAAATCTCGCAGTTGCTCTACCACGTGCAGACGATGATGCTGGCGTGCGACCTCACGCTCGACGATGTCTATGCCCACCTCTGAACGCCCTGGCCCTATGCTGCGTATCGCGCTGCCCAACAAGGGCGCCCTCTCTGAAGACGCCATCACGCTGGTGCGCGAGGCGGGCTACAAGGTGCGCCGGATGCAGGGCGATCTGGTGGCACTCGACCCGGCCAACCAGGTCGAGTTTTTCTTTCTCCGCCCCCGCGACATCGCCATTTACGTGAGCGACGGCACGCTGGAGGTTGGCATTACCGGACGCGACCTCGCCCGCGACAGCCAGGCCGAACTGGACGAGCTGCTGCCGCTGGGCTTTGGCCGATCCAGCTTTTACTACGCCGTGCCCAAAGACCGCGACGTGACGCCAGAGGATTTCAGCGGCTACCGCATCGCCACGTCGTACCCGCACATCGTCGAGGCCGACATGCGGGCGCGGGGCGTCGAGGCGAGCGTGGTCGAGCTTGACGGCGCGGTGGAAATCTCGATTCAGCTCGGTGTGGCCGATGCCGTAGCCGATGTGGTGCAGACCGGCCGCACGCTCGGCCAGGCGGGCCTCAAAACAGTCGGCGCGCCCGTCCTCGAATCCGAGGCGGTGCTGGTCGGGCGCAGCGCCGCGCTGCTGGAAAGGCCCGAGGTGCGCACGTTTGTCGAGCGCGTGCGCGGCATCATCCTCGCCCGCACGTACGTGATGGTCGAGTACGACGTGGAATCGGTGCATCTGGACGCGGCGTGCGCCGTCACGCCGGGCATTGAGTCGCCCACCGTGGCACCGCTGAGCAAGCCGGGCTGGGTGGCCGTGAAGTCCATGGCGCGTCTCGCCGAGGTACACACGCTTGTCGACAAACTGGCCGCGCTGGGCGCGCGCGGCATCATCGTCACCGACATCCGCACGTGCCGCATCTGAAAGAAACGCGGGTGGGCCTTACCCGGCGATGCCGATAGGGCTGAAGACGATGTAGAGCATCAGCGTGATCAGGATGACCACGCCCCCAGCAATGAGCGCACCGCGCGACTGCGTGAGGGCGATGCTCGTGTTGGCCTCGAACTGGATAGGCGCGGGCAGGGGACGCAGCAGCGTCATCAGCCCCATCACGGCGATGCACAGCCCGAAGCAGATGGCCATGCGGTTGAGAAACTGCACCTCGGGCACGGCCACCTTGAGCAGTCCGTACGCCACGATGTTGGTGAGCAAACCCGCCACGCCTGCCATGCGCGGCGCGCGGCGCACAAGAAGCCCGAACGCGAACACGGCCAGAATGCCCGGTGAGATAAAGCCCTGCCCTTCCTGAATAATGGTGAAGATAGAATTCGAGATGGCCGGGTTGCCCAGCTGCGGCGACAGAAACACGGCGATAGCAGCGAAAACGAAAACGCAGATCCGGCCCACGCGCACCATCAGCTTCTGCCCGGCATCGGGCCGGATGTAGCGCTGGAAAATGTCGATGGTGAAAATGGTGGAGGCCGCGTTGAGCATGGCAGCGAGCGAACTCACGACGGCGCCGAGGAGGGCGGCGAGGATAAAGCCGACGAGGCCGACGCCCTGCGGCAGCACACCACCGAGCAGTTGCGCAAGCGCGGTGTCGTACTTGTAGGCGATCAGCTTGGCCGACGTGGTGGGGCGTCCGGCGGCGCGTGCGGCGGCTTCGGTGCGCGCGTTGTGGTCTGCCACTTCCGCCGCGAGCCCCTCGTTCACATGCGCCCACGCGAGGTCGTCCGAGGTGAACAGGGTGGGGCCGCCTGCCTTTGCCGCGTTGTAGCGCGCCTCGGTGATGGGGAGCACGTACGGGTTGCTCCGCCCGATCAGCGTCAGCGCCGCGTCGTTCGGGTAAACGGCGAGCAGGTAGCGGCCCGGTGCCCAACTGGCGGTAACCTCGTCTGAGGGCGCGCGCTGCACGACCACGTAGCCCGACTCCGGGTTGGCCTGCTGGTACTGGGCCAGCACGCTCACGTTGTCCACGCCGGCCTCTGCCGCCATCCTGTCGGCGTAGAGGTTAAAGGCAATCATGCCCGGGATCACGATGGCGAGCGGGATGATGAGCTTCATCGCCGCGGCGAAGACGATGCCGCGCTGTCCCTCCGCCAGCGACTCCGAGCCCAGCGTGCGCTGCGTGATGTACTGGTTGAGGCCCCAGTAGTAGAAGTTGGGAATCCACAGCCCCAGCAGCAGCGCCGTCCACGGCAGCACGGTGTCGGTGCCGGGCAAAAACATGGTCAGCCTGTTGCGGTTGAGGTCGAGAAAGCGCTCCATCGCGCCGGTGCCGTCGGCGAGCGGCTGCACCACCACGGCTCCCGTCGCCACGTCCACCACGCGCGCGGCTTCAGTGGCGTTGCCCAGCGCCTTGAAGGCGAAATAGGTAATCAGCAGGCCGCCCACGATAAGGGCGCTGCCCTGGATGAGGTCGGCCCACACGGCGGCTTTGAGGCCGCCCGCCACCACGTATGCCATCGCGATAAGGCCGATGACGAGCGAGGCGCCGAAAAGACTCACGGGGTAGCCCGCCATCACGGCCAGCGTGCGGATGGTGAGCGCGCCCGAGTACGTCACCGCGCCGAGCAGGAGCAGGTAGATAAACAGCGTCGCCACGGCCATGATGGTGCGCGCGCCACTGTTGAAGCGCACCTCGAGAAACTGCGGCATCGTGTAGATACCCGCGCGCAGGAAGTACGGCAGAAACGCGAACGCCACGATGACGAGCGTGATGGCCGCCATCCACTCGTACGAAGCAATCGCAAGCCCGACGTGGCTCGCCGCGTTGCCGCTCATGCCCACAAACTGCTCGGTCGAGATGTTGGCAGCGATAAGCGAAAAGCCGATGAGCCACCACTTGAGGTCGCGCCCGGCGAGAAAGTAGTCTTCCGAGGAGTCGTCGCTGTTGCGGCTGCGCACCAGCCCTACCGTCACGACAACCGCGACAAAGGCAAGAAAAACGAGAAGGTCGGCCAGTCCGAAAGTCATGGGCGCGGTGCGTGTTGGCGAGAACAGGCTGGAAGGCGGGAGCAGCAGGGCTATCCTGCGCCGGCGCATAATACGCGTCTCGCTGTTTCCACGCGAGAGCCCCGACCTGCTATGTGCATTTTCGGCCGCTTCTCGTATAGGCGTGGGAAACGCCGTTCCCCGATATTTCGCCGAGACGGGTGCAACCCGTTGTGCGCCCCTGCATCCAAGCGGCGCGGCCTTTGCGCTTGTCGCCTCTCACCCTACGCTCTTCTTTTTTGCATGAGAATCCTGCCTTTATCTGTGCTGGCGCTGCTGGTGCTGTGCGCAGCGCCCTACACGCTGGCGCAAACCGTGGACACCACGCCCCCAGCCACTGTTCGCCTCGGCCTGGACGAAGCCATCCGGCTGGCGCTGCGCGTGAGCCCAGAGGTAGGCGCGGCGCAGGCTGATGCCCGCTTTGCCAGCGCCCGCTTTGCTGAGGCGCGGGCCAGCCGCTTTCTGACCGATTTCAAGGCTACTACGGCGCACAGCATCGCCCCGGGGCTCTCGATTCCCGAGGACAACACACAGCCCACCGATGCGCTCTACCTCAACCCGGACGTGCGCAACAGGTGGGATACTTTTCGTCCTTTCAACCGCGTACAGGTAGAGCTCATTCAGCCTATCTGGACGTGGGGAGAGCTGGGTGGCACGATCACGGCGGCGCGCTACGGTGCCCAACTTGAGGATGCAAAGGTGGCGGCCAAGCGCCGCGAGGTGGCCCTCAGGCTTGGCGAGTCGTATTACGGACTCTTGCTCGCCAATCAGTTGCAGCGCCTTGCCCGCGAAACCGGCGGCATCGTGGATCGGGCCAAGGTCGAGATTCAACGTTTGCTCGAGGAAGGCAAAGAAGGGGTAGACTACGCCGATCTCTACCAGGTACAGCTTACCGAGCAGGAGTACCTGCGCCGCGTGGTAGAGGTGCGCGAACGGCAGGCGACAGCGTCGATGGCGCTGCGCCGCCAGCTGTTTCTACCCGACGCGCAGACGTTTCTCCCGCTCGACACCACCCTCACGCCGCTCTCGTTTACGGTTGATTCCCTCGACGTATACTTCAGCCTCGCGCTGCAGAACCGGCCGGAGCTGGCGCAGGCGCGTGCCGGCCTCGCTGCGCGCGAAGCCCTCGTGCGGGTCGCGCGCTCCAACTATTACCCCAAGCTCGCCCTCGGCGTGACGGCCACGTACGCGTACGCTTCGGGGCGCTACCGCCAGCGCAACCCGTTTATCAACGAGCCTTTCCTGAGCCGCAGCGTGCAGCCCGGCTTCGGCCTCAGGCAGCAGCTCAACTTCGGCCAGACGCGCGCGCGCGTCCAGCAGGCCGAGGCGCAGGCCAACAGCGTGCGCTACCAGCAGGAAGCGGCCGAGCAACTCGTGCTGTTCGAGGTAGAAGAAGCATACCGTAACCTGCGCGTGGCGGAGGCCGCCCTCGAAGCCCTCGACGCTTCGTTTACCATCACGCGCCAGTGGCTGCTCGACGAGCAGCTCAACTTCGACCTCGACCTCGGCGACACCGAGAACCTTGTCCGCGCTGTGCAGGCAAAGCTGACCACCGAGGCGGCCTACTACGAGGCCATCCAGCGCCGCAACGTGGCTGTATTGCGGCTGCTCTCGGCAACAGGTGTGCTGGTGGATACCGTCCTGGCAGGCACGCTTGTTGACTGAATAGAGGGTAGACGTCCGGTGCCTCGCCGCATGGCTTCTTTGCCTGCCTTACGCCTGCCCCGGCCTGTTCATCTGACCAGCATCCTATACATCATGTACACCGTTTCCCGCATTTTCTCCCTTTTTGCCCTCGCGTTTCTGCTGGTGCTGCCAGTGGCAGCGCAGAATGGGGGCAGCGCGCAGATCCGCAGCTTGCTCGAAGGCCGCGACCGCGAAGTCAAAACCGTGATCGGCAACCGCTCCACTTTTACTGCTGCGCAGAAAGACCAGCTCAAGACCCTCATCAACAGCGTCATTGACTTTGAAGCGATGGGGAAGGAAGCCCTCGGGGCTACGTGGAATACGCTCACGCCTGCGCAGCGCACCGAGTTTGTCAACACCTTTGCCGACGTCGTGCGCAACCAGTCTCTCGCCGACCTGGGTATCTACCGCGCCGACGTGACCTACGGCACCATCACCGTCAACGGCAACACCGCACTTGTCCGCACCACCACCTCGCTCAAGGGTAAAAGCGCCCGTGTGGATTACGAGATGGCCTTTAAAAACGGCAAGTGGTACGTTACCGACATCGTCCTCGACGACGTGAGCACGGCAGGCAGCTATGCCCGGCAGTTCCAGCAGGTGGTGCGCCGCCGCGGCTTTGATTCGCTCATGGAAACGCTGCGGAAACGCCTCGCCCGCGTAGGATAACGTTTCATCCCCTTCAGGTGACGGCTCGCCCGGGCCGCCTCCAGTTTACAGAACCTCCGGGCACGGCGCAGCGTAACGACGTGGTTTAGCACCCGTTACGCTGCGTCTCATTATTAGATGCCGGATCTGCAGGAAGGATATGTACTTCACGCCTACGGCCCCGAGCGGTACGTGCAGCACGCTGTGGCATCCGTCGTCACCCTGCGGCGGCACGATGCGCACCGGCCTGTAGCCCTGTACTGCTCGGAGCAGCAGCAGGCGTTTCTCGAAGCACACGGCCTCGACACGCTCTTTGAACGCGTCGAACTGCTTCCCGAAGAACACCGTAGCATCGTCGGCTTCAAGCACGCCCTTTACAGGTTCAAGCCGTACGCACGCTCGCTCTTTGTAGACGCTGACATGGTGTGGTGCCGCGACCCGGATCCGCTGTGGCGGCAACTGGCAGCGTTCCCGTTTACCGCCACGGGCCTGGAACGGGCTGACTTTTTCTTCGGTGGCCCCAAAGGGGCACTCGTCGCCGTAGACTACCTGCTCGACCGCCGCCGCCGCACCATGCGCACGTTTGGCCTAACGCATCTGCCGCGCGTGCAGGCGGGCGTGATCTACGCGCAGGATGACGAAGTCACGCGCCTCGTTTGCGAAACGGCCTCGTCTTTCCTGAAGCGCCGCTCGGAGACCCACTTCCGCAGTCGCCTCAACGAAGGCCGCGCGGAAGAGTCGTGCGAGTGGAGCCTGGCAATGTCAATGAGCCGGCTGCGCCTGCCCGTCTTTACCTGGTTTCAAGGCTACAACTCGCCTCAACTCGACTTTATCGAGGGCCTCACCCAGTACGACGCCGACTTTGAGCATGTGCTGTGCCGGTACTACTGCGACCGGTTTGTCTACTCGCTGCGTGGCCTCAAGTACACCGGCCTGCGCGATGTCCTTATCCGGCTCGTGGCGCATGTGCCCGGGCGGGGCGATTACATGGATGTGACGCCCTATGTGATGCATTTCGGCTGGCTGCGTCACAAAGGTCCTTTCAACGACTTTGCCCTTCGTACCTGGGAACGCCTCACTGGTGGGGGCGAAAGCCTGGGCGATGGGCACGCTGGTGGGCCGGACACCCTTCCCGAAGCGCACCGCGCTACCACGCCTATCCGTCTCGACGTTTAATCGCCATGGCCAAACAGCACAGCCCCGCCTTTATGCGCATCGTGGATGATGCCAAAAGCCGCATTCGCGAAGTCACTACAGACGAACTGCGGTCGCGGCAGCAGGCCAACCCCCACCTTGTGCTTGTAGACGTGCGCGAGGACGATGAATTCCGCGCGGGTCATGTCGCCGATGCCGTCCACATTGGCAAAGGCGTGATCGAGCGTGATGCCGAAGAGAAGATCCCCGAGCGCGATGCCGAGATCGTGCTCTACTGTGGCGGCGGCTTCCGCTCTGCCCTTGCCGCCGACAATCTCCAGAAGATGGGCTACACCAACGTCGCCTCGCTTGACGGCGGCTTCCGCGCGCTGCAGTCCGGCGGTTTCGAAATCGCCTGACAGGCCGGTGTCGCTGCGCCCGAGTCTCTGGCCGCTGTTCGAGCAGCACCTGTTCCCCCTCCCCTCCACGGACCGCCTTTTCAACCCGTACGCGCTCGCCGACGATGCGCTGGGTGTGCCCGGAGCAGGCTGGATCCGCCGTGAAAACCTGAAAGGCTACCTCGACGCGTACGACGCGCTCCCGCCGCTTTTCGTCATGGCCGAGGCACCGGGCCCATGGGGTTGCCGCTTCTCGGGTGTGCCGCTGACGAGCGAGGCGCAGCTTAACGACCCCCGTTTCTGGCTCGCCGGTATCCCAACAAGCAGAAGCGAGCCGCACCACGAGTACAGCGGGCGTATCTACCACCGCGTCGTCAGCGGGCATTACAGGCGCGTGTTCACGTGGAATGCCGTCCCGCTGCACCCACACCGCACCGACGAGCCACTGACCATCCGCACGCCTACCCGGGCCGAGGTGCGCGCCTTTCTTCCGCTTGTCAGCGAGATGGTGCGGGCGCTGAACCCTGCCGCGTGCATCGCTGTGGGCCGCGTTGCCGAGCGGGCTTTTGCCGATATAGACGTCGAGGCTACCTATGTACGGCACCCGTCGCAGGGCGGGGCAAAGCTGTTCGAGGCCGGGATGCGGGAGGCATTCATGCGAACCGGGTGAGGTGGGCGGGGGAGAAACGGCCGGGCTACAAAACGCAAAAAGGGCGCATCCCGAAAGATGCGCCCCTGGTATCGCGAATCATGATTGATCGGCAGTAGCTTTTCAGCCGATGTGCATCTGAAGCTCGTCACGGCGGTGCTTCTGGCGCAGCTTGCGCAGGGCCTTCTCCTTGATCTGGCGCACGCGCTCGCGCGTCAGGCCGAAGCGCTGCCCGATCTCTTCAAGTGTCAGCGGGTGCTCCCGGCCGATGCCGAAGTAAAGGCGCGTGATTTCCGCCTCGCGCTCGTGCAGCATCGAAAGGGCGCGCTCGATGTCGATCTTGAGCGACTCGTCGAGCAGCACCTCGTCGGGCGCGATCTCGTCATCGTCCGGCAGCACGTCGAGCAGGCTGTTGTCGTCGTCGTCGTTGAAGGGCGCGTCCATCGAAAGGTGACGGCCGGTGTGCTGCATGGCTTCGCGCACCTTTTCGACATCAATCTCGAGTTCGGCGGCCAGCTCTTCGATGTTGGGCGCGCGCTCGTGGCGCTGCGCGAGCTTGGCTCCGATCTTGCGGATCTTGGAGATCGTGCCGATGCGGTTGAGCGGCAGCCGCACCACGCGGCTCTGCTCGGCGAGGGCCTGCAGGATGGCCTGCCGGATCCACCAGACGGCGTACGAGATAAACTTGAAGCCACGCGTCTCGTCAAAGCGCTGGGCAGCCTTGATGAGGCCGTAGTTGCCCTCGTTGATGAGATCGGCGAGCGTGAGGCCCTGACCCTGGTATTTCTTGGCTACCGAGACGACAAAGCGCAGGTTTGCACGCGTAAGTTTGTGCAGCGCTTCCTGGTCGCCTTCCTTGATGCGGCGAGCCAGATCCACTTCCTCATTCGGTTTCAAGAGCTGGATCTGACCGATCTCTTGAAGATACTGATCCAGCATTCGCTGCTGGCGAGGTACGTACATACGTCCTGTTCGTTTGGTAATAGGCGAAAGGCGAGAGCCGAGAAGGCAGAGCCGACAGTGGGCCACGGCGGGGCGGCGAGATGCACGCGACGTAGAGTGGCGGGTTCCGACGGAGCAGAGGCCGCTCAGGGCATAAACTGCTGATTTACAGAGATATCGTGTAGGCCTTAACGTCGGGGCTGTAGCCGATAATCCGCGCCGCCACCTCAGGTTCCTCGGACATACGAGGAACTTTGGTCTGCGCACCCACGCGCGCGCGGCTCGCCTGGAGCCATAGCAGGAACGCTTCTGGCGCAACCACCACCACTTCTACCGCCCCCAGCGCCCCCGTGGCCCGCCGAATCTGGTAATGGCGGTTTACCGCCTGGAGGTGCTGCTCAACAACCTGTCCCCACCGCTGCACGTCGCCGGGCATCTGGTGGAAGGCGACGACCCAGCGGAGGTGCGGCGTGCCCCCATCTGCATCCGTGGTAACGTGAAACTCCGCGCCATGCGCGCTGGTGGCGTGGCAGGCAAGGGTAAAGGCAGCAGCAGCCTCGTCGCCGTAGACCGCCTCGCCGTAGCGGTCGAGCACCTCGCGGGTACGGCCTGCCACCACAATCCGCGGTGGATGGGACTGGGTGAACCGCACAAAGTCGCCTACAGCATACGCCCACAGCCCCGACATAGTAGACACGTAAATCGCGTAGCGTGCACCGGGCTGCACGTCGGCCACGGTAAGCCGGGGAGGATAAGGATCGCCCAGACGGTCTTCAGGGACGAACTCGTAGAAAACCCCGTTTGAAAGGTGTAGCCGCAGCGATGAATCTGCAGGATGGTCCATAAAGGCAAAAAAGCCCTCACTCGCCCCATACGCCTCGACATAATCTACCGTGTCCAGTCCGATCTCAGCCTGGAGGCTGTCCCGGTAGGACGAGAGCGCTACCCCACCGGATACGAAAAGCTGGAGGTTGGGCCAGATTTCGGACATCGTTTCAGGCGTGTGTCCGTGAAGCGCGCGGTAACGGTCGCGCACGCGGGCAAAAAGCGTAGCCGACCACGAAGGCACCATCGCAATCAGGCGGATGTCGGCGTTTACAACGAGCGCAGCGATGGCATCGAGGCGGGCTTCCCACGCATCGCGGAATGCGACCTCGTTGGGGACGGCCTGGTAGAGCCGGCGGAAAAACGCGGGCGCAGCACTTGCCACGAGTCCGCTCACTTCGCCAATCTGCGCGCCGTGCTGCACCGCATCAGGTTCAACGCGGCCCGGCACCGACAGGTGCTTGCCGCCCAGCAGCGCCATTCGGCCTGTGTGCGCGAGGTAGTTCAGGCCCACCTCCACACTGAAACGGGCATCGCGCTTGAGGTGCTGCAGGGTGCGGGGGAGGACGGTTCCTGCCGATGCTGTTCCACTCGAGATAGCAAAATGACGTATCCGGCCTGGCCATAGCACGTCCTTTTCGCCCCTGCGCACGCGGGCGAGTTCATCCGCCAGCATAGCCGACGTGTAGAGTGGAACGGCCTCCTGGAAAGCCTGCACCACATCCGGCTCGCGCAGCAGGGTGACAAAATGGTGGCTTCTGCCGAACTCGGTAGCGCTGGCCTTGCGAAGCAGAAAGCGCAGCAGGCGTGCCTGCGCCCCGGCAGGGTGGCGCGCATCGCGGCGGGCACGCGCGAGGTCGGGGTGGAGAGAGAGCAGGGAAGGGAGCATGGGCGGCTGAAGGGGACGCCTTTTAACCGGCGGCTTCGGGTACAGGCTCCCTACTCCTGTTATCGGAACTGCCGGTCGGTGATTTCTTCCACCTCGGCGCGCGTGACGAGGCGCCACAATGGCGTGGTGAGGTCGCCCCGCTTGCCCCGCCGGAAGGTGGCGCGCAGAAGCACCTCTTTACCGCCCTGTCCACCTTCATATGAAAAAGCGCCCCAGTGGAATACCCACGTCGCCTCGGCCGGGTCGAGGCCGAAGGTGCGGCCTACCTGTTCTACGAGGTACCGTGCATCATCGAGCGTCGAGGCTCCCGAGTTGTCTCCTACCTCGCGCACGACCACCGTGAAGGGCCGCTCTTCGTCGGCAGGAGTGGGGTAGATGGAAAGGCGGCAAGTAGAAGAGCGGCCATAGCCCTGCCAGGCAAACAGCGTGTCGGATAAAGCCTGCGCCTGCATGGCGGTGGGCAAGAGAAGCAGCGCGGTGAGGGCAAAAAGACGGGTCATGGTAGCGAGGTTTTTACCCTGAAATAGATCGCGTGAGCAGGGAGGCATAACCCCATTCCACAAAAAACTGTCGGTGTCGGGGCAGGCGCGGTGTTTTATTGACCCTCAGACCCGATGCCCCTTTCCCCGCTTTATCTCTGCCTGCTTTATGCGCGTTGTTTTCCTGTTGGCTGTGCTGCTATCCGCAGGCTCGGCTGTCTGTGCACAGACGCATGGCGTGCTGCAACTCGACGATGACCTCGACCGGTTTCTGGTGCGGCAGCAGGCGGCCGGACACCTGCCCGATGCCATTCTCACGCACCGGCCCCTGTCGGCGTACCAGGCGCAGGCTTATCTCGACACGCTCGCGCAGCGCCGCATGGTGCTGGGTGCCACCGACCGGGCGCTGCTGGCGCGCTTTCGCGGAGAAGCAGCGGGGCCTAGCGTAGCGTGGGTACAACAGTGGGCGTCTTTCCTCTACCCCAACGGGCAGGATTTCTACGCCGTCGAGGGTGAGGACTACGCGATCCAGATCAATCCGCTGCTATACCTCGCCTATGGACAGGGACGGCAGACGGAAAAGCTGGAGCGCGCCTCCAGCGTGCCGGTGTGGCAGAACACGCGCGGCGTGCGCGGCTCAGGGAAAGTCGGCCCGGTTTTCTTCGAGGCGCGGGTAGAGGAAAACCAGCGCCGCGATGTGCCCAACCGCTTTGATGCGCGTCGCAACACAGCACCACGGCTGGGCAATGTGCAGGACTACGGGGGCACGGGCCTCGACTACTACCGGGCTACGGGGATCATCGGCTTCGACAGCCGCTTTTTCGAGATCCGCGCGGGCCGCGACCGCAACCGGTGGGGGCCTGGCCGGACGGGCTTGCTGCTGAGCGATTACGCCGCGCCCTATGACCATCTTCAGATCCGTACCTCGGTATGGCGCATCGAGTACGTCAATGTTTTCGCCACTTTTACCAACGTCGAAGCGCCTACGCAGGCAGCAGAGCCGTTCCCGCGCCGCTATGGCGCCTTCCACCACCTGACGTTGCGGTTGCCCGGGCGGGTAGATGTAAGCGTGTACGAGGGCATCGTCTTTACCGACACGAGTGCAGCGCAGCGGCGCGACGGCTTCGACGTGGCCTACCTCAACCCCATCCTGTTCTACCGCTCTGCCGAGCAAGACCGCAATAGCCCCGACAATGCACTGGTAGGGGCCAGCGCCGCCTGGACGGCCCTGCCGGGCCTACGCCTCTACGGCGATCTGCTGCTCGACGAGTTTACAGCCAGCCTGGTGGGCAAAGAGAACTGGGCCAACAAGTGGGCGTGGACGCTGGGCGCGCACCTCGTGAACAGGCCTGTAAATGGATTGTCGCTCCAGGCCGAGTGGACACGCTTGCGCCCGTACCTCTACGCCCACCAGACGCCGGCATCAGCGCTGCTGCACTTCGGCGACGGGCTGGGGCATCCGGCCGGGCCGAACGCAGTAGACTGGAGCTTTTTCGCCGACTACCAGGCCACGCCGCGCCTGCAAGCGCAACTCAACGTGGGGTACACGCAGCGCGGTCGCAACGCGCCGAGCCAGAACTACGGCAGCGACCCGCGCCTGTCGTACAACACGCGCGTATCCAGCACCGGTGTCACGATTCTGCAAGGCATCTGGCAGACGCAGTGGCTTGTTGAAGCCACCGCAGGCTACGAGTTGCTGCCGCGCCTCTACGCCGCCGCCGCTGTACGCGCCGAGTCGCTGCAAGACGCGGAAACAGGTCTGGACCGCTATGTCGCGCCTGCTGTACTTTTGCGATGGGGCCTGCCGTTTCAGAGTTTCAGGTGGTAAGACAATGGCGCAGGGCGCTGCTGCACGTTACCTCTCGGTCAACACTGCGCGTGCCGGGCCATGCGTGCCGTCTGACTTTGTAGTTTATCAGCGTACCAATCTCTTCTGCTCATGCGTCGCCTGCTGCTTCTTGCTGTTTGCTGCGTCCTCGCGCTGCCCGTCGCGGCACAGCAGCGACCGCGCAACGTCATCTTTTTCATAGCCGATGGCTTTGGCCCTGCCTCGGCTACCTTTGCCCGTGAATACGCGCGCCTGACGCAGGGTCGCATAGCACTTTCGTTCGACTCGCTCCAGACCGGCGCGGTGAGCACCTGGGCTACCGATAGCCGCGTGACAGACTCGGCGGCAGGCGGCACGGCGCTGGCCACAGGGTATAAAACGTACAACGGTGCCATCGCCGTCGATACGCTCAAACGCCCGGTGGCGACGTTGCTGGAAGCGGCTGAAAAACGAGGCATGGCCACGGGTCTCGTCGTGACGACGCGCATCACGCACGCGACGCCGGCTGCGTTCTCGGCGCACGTGCCGCAGCGAGGTCTCGAAAACGAGATCGCCGCCCAGCAAATCGAGCAGGGTATCGATGTCATCTTCGGCGGGGGCGAGCGTCACTTTCTCCCGCCCGCCAGCGGTGGCATCCGCCCCGACGACCGCGACCTGATGGCAGAGTTGGAGGGTAAAGGCTACACCCGCGCCTCTGACCTCGCTGCTTTCCGCGCGCTGCGCACCACGCCTGCCGTGGCGCTGCTCGCCAAAGACCAACTCGCCTACGAGATAGACCGCGACCCCGAAAAGGAACCCAGCCTGGCCGAGATGACGGAGAAAGCCATCAGCCTGCTCAAAGCGGATAAAGACGGCTTTTTCCTGATGGTCGAGGCCAGCCGCATTGACCATTCCGGCCACGAAAACGACGCCGCGGGGCACTTGCATGACATCTTCGCCTTTGATGAGGCGTTTGCTGCTGCCGTGCGCTGGGCCGCGCAGGATGGCAACACACTCGTCATCTCGACAGCCGATCACGAAACAGGCGGCCTCTCCCTGGGGCGCGACGGCATCTACGCGTGGCACCCGCAGGTACTCGCGTCTATACAGGTCTCGCAGATGCTAACGGCGCAGAAACTTCTCGACAACCCCAACCCGGCAGCCATCATCGCGGACGACCTGGGCATTACCGATCTCACAGACAAAGAGAAAGAACTGCTGGGGCAAGCGATGGCTAAAAAACGGGTTCGGGATGTCAATACGGCCCTCAGCCAGGTAGTTGGAAAGCGCGCCGGGATCGCGTGGACGACGACGGGGCATAGCGGCGTGGACGTGAATCTGTACGCCTTTGGGCCGGGACAGGCGCGGTTTGTAGGCAACTTCGGCAACGATGTCATCGGACGCCTGCTGGCCGAGTTGATGGGCTTTGACCTCGAAGCGCTCACGCGCACCCTGCAGCAGGCAGAATGAAATGCGCGTCGTTGTCACAGGCGCGACCGGTACGGTAGGCACGGCACTCTGCGCGGCGCTGCGTCGCCGGGAGGCGAATGTGGTCGCGTGGAACCGCGCCATTGTGCCGCCGCTCGACGCGCACGCGGGTGCGCAGTGGCTCGATGAGGTGGCACCGGACGTGCTTTTTCATCTTGCCATCGCCTCGCACCCTACCGGTGCCCCGGACGAGGCCGAGCGGATCAACGTGGCGTGGGCAGCGCGCCTGGCCCGGTGGTGTGCCGATCACCAGGTGCCGCTCGTGTTCACGAGTACCGTGATGGTGTATTCAGACCAGGCGCGGGGCCCTTTCACACCTGATGTGCTGCCCGACGCTGCCGCGGGCTACGGCGCGCAAAAACTTCAGGCGGAAACCGCCATACGCGCGGTGCATCCGGGTGCGCGTATTGCCCGGATAGGCTGGCAGATCGCGCCGCGCGCGCCGGGCAACCACATGGTGGCGTGGCTGGATGAACAGCAGCACGCCCAAGGCCGAATCGAAGCATCGACGCGGTGGCTGCCCGCGTGCTCTTTTCTCGTGGATACCGCCGAGGTGCTGGCGGACCTGCTGGCGTTTCCGCCCGGCACCTACCACGTGTCGAGTAACACCGAGTGGTCGTTTCACGAGATCGCGGCGGCCCTCAACGCGCTGCACCAACACCCGTGGAATATCGTCCCCACCAGTCACTTTGTGCAGGACCAGCGCCTGCTCGACGCCCGCCTTTCCGTGCCGCCTCTGTCGATTCGGCTGCCCGGGTTGCGTTCGCAGTAGGCGAGAACCGCGAAAAGCAAAAGCACCCGGCGCAATACGATGCGCCGGGGGCTTGCTGTGGTTACGCGCAGCGTCAGAACGAGAGCAGGCCGCGGGCGGCATCAAGCACATCGTCGTCCTGCGGCAGCACCATCTTTTCGAGTGGGTCGGCAAAAGGGACGTACGAAAACTTACCCGCGAGGCGGCGCACGGGCGCGTCGAGCAGGCCGAAGGCGCGGTCGGCCAGCTGGGCGGCGATTTCCGAGCCGAAACCGAGGAATTCGTGGTCTTCGTAGACGACGAGCGCGCGCCCTGTTTTCTCGACCGAGGCGAGAACCGTGTCCATGTCGAGCGGCACCATCGAGCGCAGGTCGATCACTTCCACCGACGCGCCTTCTTTTTCGAGCACGCGGGCAGCCGCGATGGCTTTGTGAACCATCATGCCGTACGTCACGAGTGTCAGGTCACTGCCTTCCCGCACGATGCTCGCCTTGCCCAGCGGCACGAGAAAGTCCGCGTCCGGCTCGGGCGCGCGGGCGGCGGCCATGCGGTACATCGCCTTGTGCTCCAGGTAGATGACCGGGTCGGTGCCCCGGATGGCAGTTTTGAGCAGGCCTTTGGCGTCGGCGGCGTTGCTGGGCATCACCACTTTCAGCCCCGGCATGTGCGCAAACGTAGCCTCGATGTTCTGCGAATGGCACAGGCCGCCGTGGATGTAGCCGCCGCATGGCACGCGGATGACCATCGGGCAGCTCCACGCGTTGTTGGAGCGGTAGCGAAAAGGCGCCACCTGGTTGCGAAGCTGCTGCATGGCCGGCCAGATGTAATCGGCAAACTGGATCTCGACGACAGGCTTGAAGCCCATCGCGGCCAGCCCTACCGCCGTGCCCACGATAGAAGCCTCGGCGAGGGGCGAGTTGAAGCACCGGTCTGCACCGAAAACCTCGGTAAGGTCGCGCGTGGCGGTAAAGACGCCGCCTTTGCCCCCGGCCACGTCCTCGCCATAGACGAGCATCTTGTCGTTGCGCTCCATCTCCTCGCGCAGCGCGTGGTTGATGGCGTCCACCATAACGGTAGGCTCGCCTTCCGGAGTGCTTGTCTCGTACTCGAGCGTGTCGTTGCTCTCGTCGAAGACGTGCATGGTGGCCGTCTCCGGGGCGGGATCAGGCTGCTCAGCCGCCCACTTTGCCGCCTCGTCTACCTCTCGGGCAACCTCTTTGCGGATTGCGGCGATCTTTTTGTCGTCGAGGATGCCCGCCTCGGTGAGGGTGATTTCCAGCCGGGCGATAGGGTCGATGGCGCGGTCGTGCTCCAGCTCTTCCGAGGAGCGGTACTTGGCGTGGTTGTCCGACGACGAGTGGGGAAGTAGCCGTACTACGTCGGCCACGAGCAGGACAGGCCCGTTGCCTGCGCGAAGGTGCGCGATGGCGGCCTTTGCCACGGCGGCGCTCTGGAAAAAGTCTGTGCCGTCGACCTTGATCCGGGCGAGGCCGCTGTAGCCTGCGCCGAAGTTATAGGCCGATCCGCCCGCGGTCTGGTCGGCCACGGGTACGGAGATCGCATACTTGTTGTCCTGCACGAAAAAGAGCACGGGTGCCTTCACGCGTGTGCTCCAGTTGAGCGCTTCGTGGAACGAGCCCTGGCTGGTGGCGCCGTCGCCGCAGGAGGCATACACAAACGCGTCTTCGCCGCGCCGCTGGATGCCCAGCCCAAACCCTACCGCCGGCAGAAACTGAGCGCCCACGCTGGACGATGTGCTCATGATCTGCAGGTCGCGGTGGCCGTAGTGCTCCGACATCTGCCGGCCGCCGGACGAGGGGTCGTCGGCTTTGGCCATGTGCGCGAGCATCGTGTCGCGCGGGGTCATGCCCAGCATGAGCGTCATGCACAGGTCGCGGTAGTACATCGCGAACCAGTCTTTGCCCGGCTGCGCGTAGAGGCCGAGCGCGGCCTGCGCGGCTTCATGCCCCGAGCAGCCTATGTGGAAAAATCCTTTACCCTGCTTCAGCAGCGTCAGCATCTTCTCGTCAAGCCGGCGCGAGGTAAGCATCGTCCTGTAGACGTGCAGAAGCGTTTCTTCTTCAAAATCAGCCGGCGTGAGCGGGGCCACGTCGAAGTCGCCCTCGATGCCTTTTTCGAGAGTAGGGGCTTTGACCAGGTCCTCGCCATGAACGCCGTTGCGCTCGTGTTCAGCGATAGCCGCTACAGGCGCATCAGCTGGAAGCGCTTTCTGAGAGGACCGGGAGGAGGTGCGAGAACGAGCCATGTATATAGAACAGAACTAAGGTGAGAAATCCAGCCAACGCAGCAGCCCTTGCCCGGGCGGCAACTGCTTTGCGTCTATCTGTGAAAGGGCGGACAATAGTTCCGTTCCACACCCTGCGGGGAGCAGCCATCAGATAGGGCGGGAAAATACGAAAGCGGGTAGCGAGGCCCTTGCAGAGGGCGGCCCGAAAAACAATCTGCAGAAAAACTTCAGATAGCACAGGCACCGCCGATACCACTTGTAGCAAAGGATATAAGGGTTTACACTAAAGGCAGAATCCGCGGTGTGCCTGACTGGAAGCCTCTTAATCCACTACCCAACCTCCATGTGCCTTTAAAGCCACCATTCTACCATGAACTCTCGGATGCTCTTCGCCGCTGCCCTGCTGGCCTTTATGGCTGTCGGCAGCGTTTCTGCTCAGTCCTCGTTTGACAACCCGGCTATCTCCGAAGCAACTGCTGCTTACGAAGTGGGCCGCTATGCGGAAGCCCTCAGCGCTGCCAACCGCACCGTTAAAGACCGCAACGCCTCAGCCACGCAGCGTTTTGAAGCGTTCCGCCTGCAAGGGCTGGCGTTTTCAGCGCTGGGCCAGACCAAAAAAGCGAGCAAGGCCGTCGACCAGATGGTGTACCTCAATCCGGGCTACGAAAGCCGCACCTCCGACTCGGAAGCTTTCGGCTCGCTTGTAGTGGATGCGCAGCAGCGCTACGCCAGCGGCGACCTGACGCCTAAGAAGAAAGGGCCCTCGCAGATGTTCTACAACGTCGTTGCCGCCGGTATGTCGGTGCTGACGATCAGCCTGGGCGTGTCGGCTGCGATGGCTCAGTAAGGCCTGTTTCTCCCTCGCCCGAAGAGGTCTGGTACGGTTGTGCCAGACCTCTTTTTCGTATAGCACTGTTGTACAGGGCAGCACCAATTTTTGTCTAAATACACGCCCGCCCCTGGTGCTAACGTTACTTTCGGCAGCAACGTCCCGGCGCGTAGCTCTGGCTGTGCGCCCTTTTTCTTGTTACCGAACCTGTGTTACACAATATGAAGTGGTTTCCTTCGCTCCCCCTTTATCTACTCACGCTGCTCGTGGCAGCAGCCACACTTGCGGCCTGCTCTAACAGGGACAAAGCAGATACCGCAGACGCCGAGGCTGCAGTAGTGTTTACCATCGGAGAGCCTGTAGCCGATTCCAGCATTGCCCTCATCGTCAATGTCGAAGGGCGGGCAGACACGCTGTCTACGCCCATGTTTTTGCAGCAGTACTACCAGACGCTCCAGCAGAATCCGTTTCTGGCGGGCGACTCGCTGCAGGCGCGTGAGATCCGCCGCTCTATTGCCGAGAGCTACGTGTACCAGAGCGTGCTGGGCGCGCTGGCACGCCGCGAGACCGGTCTGACCGTCGATACAGCACAGGCCGACGCCTACATCGGCGCGCTGCGGCAGCAGGCCGAGCAGGCCAACATGAGTTTTGAAGCAGAACTGGCGCAGGCAGGCATGACGGCAGATTCTTTGCGCCAGCTCCTGATCACGCAGCTCCGGATGCAGGCCATGGCCGAGCGCCTCGCCGAGCGCGCCGCCGCACCCACAGGGGCAGAAATAGACACGTACCGGCAAGAGCAGGCCGAAGAAGTCAGGCTCCAGCATATCATGTTTATCACGCGTGGGCTTATTCCCGCGCAGCAGGATTCCATCCGGCGGCGCGCCGAGGCTGTGCTCGACAGCGTAAAGCGGGGTGTAGACTTTGCTGACCTCGCCCGCCGCAACAGCCAGGACGGCAGCGCAGCAACCGGGGGCGACCTCGATTACGTCAGCCGGTCTTCGGGCTTGCCAGAGAAACTCTCGGACGCTGCCTTTGCCTTGCGCGACTCGGGCGACGTGGCGCCTGGCCTCGTCAAGTCGGAGGTGGGCTACCATATCCTGCGCCTCACAGGCCGCCGCACCGGCGTGCCGATGGACACATCGCAGGCGCGCACGATGCTGCTCAACAAGCGCAAGACCGATGTGGTAGAAACAGCAATCAAAGAAAGTATCCGTACGCTGGGCGTGACGGTGCGCGTCAACCCCAGCGTGCTGGAGGCCGACATCAACAGCCCCCTCAACACGGACGACTGACGCGGCCTGCGCCGCCCCGCAACTATGCTGCGCTACTTTACCGCCGGCGAGTCACATGGCGAAGCCCTCGTGGGCATCGTCGAGGGACTTCCTGCGGGGCTGCCCGTCACCCCGGCTGATATCGACTCCCACCTCGCGCGGCGCTGGCTGGGCTTTGGAAGAGGGGGCCGCGCCAAATTCGAGCAGGACCGCGTGCACGTTTACAGCGGCATCCGTTTCGGGGAGACGATGGGCAGTCCCGTCGCGCTCAAGCTTGAAAACGAAGCGTACCACCGCGACCGATCGGGCTGGCCTGAGGTAATGGCGGTGGAAGGGGACGGAAAAGGCATCGAAAAAGTAACGCTGCCGCGGCCAGGCCACGCCGACCTGACAGGCACCCAGAAATACGGCTTTAGCGATATCCGGCCCGTTATCGAGCGGTCGAGTGCGCGCGAAACGGCGATGCGGGTGGCGTGCTGCACGCTGGCGCGTCTGTTGCTGCGGCAGGTCGGCATCGAAGTGGGAAGCCATGTGGTGCGCATCGGCGAGGTAGGCTACGAGTCGCCCGAGCGCTGGCAGCCTCTGACGGCACCGCTGATGGCGCAGGGTGCCGAAGCGCTTTACCGCGCCGCCGACGCGAGCGAGGTGCGCATGCTGGATCCTGAGATGAGCGCGCGCGCCATCGACCACATCAAAGCGGCAAAAGCGGCGGGCGATGCGCTGGGCGGCATTTACGAAGTGGTGGTGACGGGCGTGCCCCCCGGACTCGGCTCGTACGTGCAGTGGGACCGGCGGATCGACGGGCAGCTGGCCCAGGCTATTCTGTCTATACAGGCGCAAAAGGCCGTCGAGATCGGAGATGGCGTGCTGGGAGCCGAACGCCCTGGCTCACGCGTTCACGATCCCATCACGCACGACGGCGCGGGGTATGGCCGTACCACCAACCACGCAGGCGGTGTCGAGGGAGGCATGACCAACGGCATGCCCATTATCGTGCGCGGCTTCATGAAGCCCATTCCCACCCTTATCAAACCCCTGGGCACGGTAGACCTTGCCACGGGCGAGGCGCAGCCCACGCGCTACGAGCGGTCAGACGTGACCAGCGTGCCGGCAGCTTCAACGGTGGCAGAGGCGACAGTCGCCTTTACCCTTGCCAACGCACTGCTGGAACGATACGGCGGCGACTCGATTGCAACACTGGTCGCACGTTTTCAACACGAAAGGATCCACGCTGCGGCACGTCACCGGTAATAGCGACGGGCATACGGTTTCGTTACATGTTTAACAGATCTGGTGGGGCAGGGTACGTGTACGTTCGGGCTCTC